>Ga0307507_10005325_pt1 | contig 21275 bp, 24 predicted proteins | sample 7_EM_MG_FD_207223 | JGI IMG/M metagenome (GOLD analysis project Ga0307507, IMG submission 207223) | Populus trichocarpa ectomycorrhiza microbial communities from riparian zone in the Pacific Northwest, United States - 7_EM | ecosystem: Host-associated > Plants > Roots > Unclassified | place... | reverse complement strand
CATCAGGAGAGGAGACCACATGACTTGACATGACTTGGTGAAGTCGACTTGTAGTCAAAATTTTGTAAAATTAACTGCTTTTAGTCATGTCATGCAGTGGCGTGACTACTACATGACCAAGACCTGACGAATCGTTTTTACTGAGATTCAATATTCAGGCATGCCTTTGAAGGTTTTTGTTAGAGGAACTAAAAACATTTAAACTGAATTTGTTGTATTCGTAGAATGAAACGGAATAACTCACGCTAGTGTTGTCGGCCAACATCGTCGACGTTGGACAATGGTAGGACGATGGAGAAAGCTGTTGCATCGGCAAGTCCCGATCATACCCCACCAACAGCCGTACATGCAGCAAACCACTCGCCCCCTTCAAGCAGGCTAGAGCCATTCCTCTCGTGGTGTGTACTCTTCTGTGCTGTGTATCGCGCCTGCCCCGCACTGCCCATTGATGCTAATCATTCTCAGCGCTAACTTACGGCGGTATTGCCAAACGCGGTTGGCTCTCCCTGGCCCCCCTCTAGCCCTCCTTGAACATTGAAGATTCTGCTTTACATCGCCATGTGTAAGTGAATTGTTTTCACTCCCTCTCGGGTTCCCGAGCGCAAAATGGCTAATCCATCAAATCCGAAGCCGTCTTGAACTGCAGAGTCGCAACAGTTCACGGGTGCTAACCTGCCTCTCAGGCTTCTGATGGAGCCGTTCGACTCTGGCTGAAAAGGACAAAGTAAAGAATATTCTGAAGAATGTCAACTGCCTTTGGTATGTAGGCAGTAATTATAGGTTGTACAGCCTCATAGCTTTCGTTGAACAGGAATTGGACAGCATCCATGTCGTCTACTCGAGGGCTGTACGCTCAGCGTTATATAATAAGCCCCCTCTGTAAGGTTCAATCTTCTTGGAATCTTCCCTCCCAACATTCATCAGCGGTGAATACCACCAGCTTTACGGTGCAGAGCGGCGGGCATTATATGGATGCCTGACCAACACGATACATCTCTCAGCGCTAATGACCCCAAGTTGATTCACCAACCAACGAGGGGACTCGGAGACATCATTCGCCTCACGGTAAGTGGTTCGACAAATACATAATATCGACATTCAAAATGACCACTTCCTCCTTCCTAGCTTGCCTCTCAAGCTTGCCTTCTTAGTTTCATCAGTTTTCTGTTTGTTCTCCTTGTCACTGTTGTACGTGCTTTCCTTTAGTATTCCTCTGGCGAGAAGCTAAGTAACTTCCCGCTTGAAGCACAATTTTGCCATCCATCGGCGACGGCAGCGTGGACCTGCAACACCAATGAGGACATGGCGCATCTTTCAGAAACCTATGTATACTCTCCTAGTACTCCTAGTAGGTCGCAAATCTTACCCCTTCACCATAGCAGTCATTCATCAAAGTTTCCATCAAGCTCTGCTTCATCAGCGCAGATATCTTACAAACCATCTGTTCTGTGATGGATCTGAAATGGGTTCGTAGTGGCCATTTCGCAGAAGTTGGCGAAGTTCCCTTTGCTTAAGGTGATTCTTCATTTATTTTTGCCTGTATCATGATACCTCATCATACTATGTTAGGAGGTCTTAAACAGATCGGGATTGTGCTGCGCACCCTGGTACATAATTATGCGGCAGGCCGTTGCTTTACTGTACTATTTCGATCTTGTGTTTATGCCATAGCACAACAGTTTTGAACGTACACTTAGGTTGTGGGACACGTCGCTGATCTGCATCGAAAGTGGTAGGTACGCGGTGCAAGAAGATACACCCTCAAATTCTCACCGCCTGCAACCACTTGCTCTCATTTCGCCTCTTTGACGCCTCAGCTATCATTTGCCTCGTCCGCCTCCCATCCCGCCACTTCGGTCCTCAGCGCCGATGGGATCCGTCATGCGTTTCTTCCGTTTCGCCGCCGCTATCCCCGATTTTTAGCGTTTCCCACTTCTTGTCGCGTTTGAGCACATGAGATTTGGGAAGGGAGACGCATGGGGGCTGATGGCCGTCAAAGTGATTGAATATCGGGCTATGGACTCTTTCGCTCTCCGTTGGTTTGCGCGCAGGAGGAAAGGGAAGTTTTCATCGGCTTTTGTGGTCGAGTCAATCAGCACGAGAAAAAAAATACGAGAAGGGGAGACGGACATTGTTTACGAAGGAGAGATACATAGCCTTGTTTGAAACAACTTTCTCAGGTTTGAGGAACTAGATAGGCTTGACCTCATCCTTAAGTAGGAAGAGACGATGTAACTTCAGCGATTATACCTTGGGACTCCATCGGAAAGTCCCGAGATTCACCCTCCGATCCGGACCGAGTCAACTTGTTTCCACCTCCACCATCCAACGATAACAAGGTTCGTACTTAGAACTTGAGAAACCCAATCTTTTGAACACACTCAGGCACGGATAAAACTATTGAGAAACCCCCTTTCTGCGGAAACCCCGGTAGCTTATCCAGCAACCCCCTTTTTCAAGGAAACCCCTTCCCGAAAAGTCACATGCACTCCGGCTGTCCCATTATGTCAGCCGTTCACCAACCACCGTCCTCCAAAACCGCGTCGGCACCTCCTCCTTTTCATTTGATGCCAACAAGTGCACAGAGAGAAAATATGAGCGTTGGTCATATCCTCCAGCATCTGAACTGAAGCCATTTGCGGAGGAGAAACTAACGCGTCACCATTGTTGATGTGAAAAACCTGCCAGCCATGCAAGTCCTTCAACTCCTTCAACGCCTGCATCCCAACCAACGCACGCCCAACAAACCCACAGGCTATACAACCCCCAACCCTCCCCATTCAACTCCCTGCTTCTGAGGTCCCTATTCAGCCTCAGGCCTGTCCAACTCGATCCATCCCCGCTTCTGAGCTCGCGGCCGATCTCACGAGAACATCGTTAAGAAAGAAAACAGTGCGGCTTTTTCGTTGCTATTGCTGTGGTGTAGCGAGAGTCACCGAAAGAAGAGTGCGAGCACGAGAGGGAGAATAGGAGAGATTAACCCAATTAGATTGCCCATGATGCCGGTGTCGGGAAGTGGACTCTGGATCAGCCGGATCATGGCCGTAAGTTTAAATTCACAAAACTCAGGGATTTCCCCAATTGCCTCGGAAACCCCCCGGGTTTCCGCGGAAATGGGGTTTCTCAATAGTTTTATCCCTCAGGCACGATCTTCTTTGTTATGGGGCCCAGGTCTAATGCATGACCCGCAGCATGGGACTTTCGCTGTCTCTGGAGAGTGGCGATCACGATGGTCAGATCGCTACATATCCCCTCTCGTTCTTACGCCATTGAACAATTTGAACAGCTTTCTTGAAGGACCTTGGTTCTCATGGTAATTCAAGTTATAGGTAGTTTTAACAAATCAACCCTCCTGATTTTCTCATCTCCTCTGCCGCCCTCGGACGAACTCGTTGCAGGTTTTCTCAGTTTAAGAACCTGTCAAGTAACATTCTTACCAGTGTGTGTTCGTACGTATACACTCTTCTTTGAGTTGAGCCTTCCCGATGCTGGTCTTTCTCGGTGTTCAGCTGCGGAAATGTTGTTCAAAATCACGTCACATTCACGCCCAATCACCGCAGGTCCGCCGAAGATTGGTGGGCTATTCACAGGCTGTTCATCAACAAAGGTAATTATTTCTCAACTACATACCACGGAAAAATGGATTAAGAGGACCAATGGCCATCTCGCAAGACTGAGGAGACTGCTCTTGCACACAAAACTGTGATTCATCATTCCACAAACCCGTCTCGCAACAGCGCTAACATGCAGACGCTAAAGTACGAGGCGTGCCCCTTCGACTCCTGAAAAAGAAGAGGGACAAGGGGAATAACAGTCTCATTATGTTCTCTTCGCACTTACAGGAGTTCGGGCTGTACGCCCTTATAATTTTCGTCAGGTTCACTCTTCGATAGTCGACCGATGTCAGTGCAAGCTGTGTGCCATGTCAAGTCCCAACATTTAAGCCTTCCTCCGCGATGTTAAATCCACTAGAAACCTTCATCCCCCATCGCGTCCACCGACAATGAATACCACCAACGTTCCGGCACAGAGCGGCATAATATGTACACCTGAACAATACAATACATCTCTCAGCGACCCCCTGATTCACTGTCTAACGAGAGGAGACACCATTGGCCTCACGGTACGGGGTTCAATATCGACGTGATATCAACACTCAGCTTGACGATCACTCTCCATGTAGCTTGCCGGTCAAGCTGGCATTCTTAGTTTGTTGACTGTTCTGTATGTTTTTTTCGTCATTATTGTACGTGCCTTTGACCTTTTGTGGAAGAGAAACTGAGCGATCTTATTTCTCACTTGAAGCGGAATACCATTCATCGTCTCCGGCGCCGCCGTGGTGCATCAATGAGAACATGGTACATCTTTCAGAAGCCGATGGATATTCTCATGGTATGCTGCAAATTTTGCCTTCCTACCCTACCAGTCATTCATTGTATTTTACACGCAGCTCTCCTTGTTCTTCGCAGATTTATTGCAAGCCATCGGTTCGGTCACATATCTGAAATGGGCTGGCAGCGGTCATCTTGAAGTTGGCGAATTTTGCTCAGCCCAAGGTGATTTTTTATTTGCTTTACTGCCTGGATGGTGCAAGAGACCTCATCATACTACCTTAGGGATTCTCAAACAGTCGGGTGAGGTTGGGGTTGCTCTGAGTACCCTTGTAAGTTGCCACACTGTCCCCGTCATACTACTTTCTTGACATATATGCACCAGGCCATCGCTGTATACACCTTTACTGGTGTCTGGATGGGTAGAACAATACAATCGAAGAGAGTCACTGGGGCCATCATTGGCATCATCTGGCTTTTCATCGGTCTCTTGACATTATTAGGTAATGTCTTGAACAATGGAGCCAGGGAAGGATTTGAGAGGCCAGCTCCGGTAATCCCCTTCTATTCAACTATCTTTCCCTCTCTGTTGATGGATTTACTCTATAGTACTGGTGCTGGATTGGGGAACCTTTCTTCATGTGGCGGCTCTTCGCTGAATACTTGTGGCTCTGGATCACACTTCTTGTCTCTATCATCACCTACATCCCCCTCTATTTCTGGAGCCATGGAAACATCACCTTTGATGATGTTTCATGGTGGAAGTTTACCATACATCGTGCTGACCCTTCCGAAGAGCTCGAAGGTATCCGGCGTCGTTCATCAATAATGCTTTTGTAAGTTAAGGACTTTGGCCCTTACCATCATAATTAACCTTATTCAATAGGTACCCGGGCGTTTATTGCTTAATTACCTTACCAATAAGTGTCGTGCGGTGGATAGGATTCATACAGGAACAACGCGGACTTGTCAACACCGTTCCTTCCGCTGCCACATTTGCTGTCATGGCAATTTTTAGTCTGAGTGGCACCTTCAACGCCATCCTCCTTCTCACAACACGTCCAGAATCTGGGCTTTTTAGTAGGTTCAACCATGATGACATGAGTTTTGCTCCATCTTCTGCACCACTTCTATCACGGGAAATATCCGCTTCGGATTCTACTGTTGAGGTTGAGGAGTACAATCTTGGAAGGCTCCCATCTCATTGACCTGTCACCGTATGTTTTCTACGTAAAGCAAATTGGCCGTCTCTGTGAAAATTGTAAAATACTACTCATTTAGTATGCTCTCAATTTTTCTTTGGGCAATGGTTCCGTGATGCGTCTGAAATAGGTTCGTGGCAGCCATTTCGCGTACATCTTGATCCTCGTCATACCACTTTAGGAGCTCTTCAACAGTCCAGTGAGATAGGGATTGTGCTGAGCACCCTCGTAAGTTGTCCCACTGTTTCCATAACGGCATTTTCTTACGATATGTGGCAGGCCGTCGCTTTACTGTACTATTGTGATCTCGTGTCCGTGCCATCGTACAAACGGTTTTGAGCTGCACACTTGGGTTGTGGCACGCGTCAGTGATCTGCATCGAAAAATAGCATTTAGAGCGACAGTGGTAGTACATTGGTGCAAGATGATAAGCCCTCTAAATCTTCCTCTCCTCCACCTCTGCCCTCACCACCTTTTTCGGAGGAGAGGGCTGTTCGGTAGGATTTGAAAAGGGAGGCGCATGGGGGGCTGGTAATTGAAGTGATCGGATGCCGATCAATAGTTGATATCCGCCTCAGTGATTTGTGCGCAGGAGGACGGGGAATTCGTCATTGGCGTCTGTGTCAACGCGATCCTCCTTCTGAAGTGAGAAATCAACTGAAGTTTACTAGTAATTCATGACAATGTAGGGTCTGAGCTCACGTACTAGCTGAAAAATTTGACGCGTTGATCGGGCATTGACGGGCGTTCGATGATGGCGATTGGGAGGTAGGGTGGATAGCATGTTGTTGTCGTTGTCGTTGTTGTCATTGTCATGGTGGAAGATGTAGTAGAAGCAGGAGTAGGCTCAGTCAACGAAGAAACACCCATAAGCGCATCAACAACCCCCTGCAACCTCGCAACGCCCATCAAAATAACCAACGTCCTCCCCCTTTCATACTCCGGCATCTGCACCCCCGTCCCACCCATCCCCACACCAGTGCACACAACCACGCACTCGGATACACTGTGGTGCGTGACCGGGATACTACTGAACGTCGGCCCGGCCAAGGCGGAGGTGATAACTGGAACAAGGAGGGCCTCGAACCCTACCGCACGGAAGAAGAGTACTTCTTCAGAGGAGCGGCCGTATATAGACAGATCGCCTTGTTTTAGCTTCATAGTGGGGGTTAAATTCGTGACAAGACAAAGACTCAGAGAGGGAAACGACATACGCGAACGTCGCACAACCGCTTCCGCGCACCTTGCACGGCGAGATGCATCATCTCTTCCTGGCTTCCTCGGGAAGTTCTTCGCGATGACGAGTTCTGTCTTGCTGGGTATGAGGTCTAGCACGCCCTGAGGGACGAGTTTGTCCGCCAACACGAGGTCCGCGTGGGTAGTGAGGATTTGGTGTGTGAGGAGGGTGAGGAGGGTGGGCTGTCCAGGCCCAGAGCCAAGGAGAACGATGCGCCCGGGTTTGGGGGTGGGCGAGAGGGAGTGGATGGTCGGTGGATTCAGAGATTTGTCCGCCTTCAGCTCGAGCATCTCTTTCTCTGATAGGGTGGCTAGTTTGGAGAGGGGCCATGTAGAGTTGGTTCTTCAACAGGGCGGTTGGGAGTGAGTACACCACTGTCCTCTGCAGAAACTTCGTCTGCATCGGTGCCATCCATCGCCTTGGATGTAGCTAACCTTCTCATCCGCCCTACGCTCTGCACCCCACACCCCACGACCTTGGGTAACCTCGCCACCACCTCCCTCGTAATCCTCAACGCTAATCCCTCTCTATTAGCCATCATGCCCAGTTGCAAAGGTGTAGGTTCTCCCGTCTCTTAGTCTCTTTTGCGCCTCAGCGATTTGTGCGCAGGAGGACGGAGAATTTGTCATTGGTGTCTGTTACTTGCATGATCAGCAGACAATTGAAAAATTGAAGAGGAAGAGACGGACATCATCTTTATGAGTGAGCCATTATGCATTATGAGCGGTCTTCCTTGAAGGGCTCGAACAGGGCTTGAACTTATCCATAGGAAGAAACGACGTAACTTGCGCGAATATTATGATTAACAAAGAGATCGGAAAGTCCCGAAACTGCCCATTCCGTTCTATCAAGTTTCCACCCATTTCAAGTTCCTCCCTCATTCGTCCAGTGAAAACAAGTAAGGCTCGTAGAACAGGCAAACTCGTGTCTTTGAGCATGACTCGTTTTAGCTGTGATCTCTCTGTCTCTGGAGGCATCGGACTTTCATTACATCTCCGGGAGTCAGATCGCGACAAGATCGCGAACACGATGGTGAGATCGAGCGATGGGCCACCCTCATTCTTACATCATTGAACAGGCTTTCAGCGAATCAATCCTGCTGGTCCTCTGCTCCCGCCTTCGGAGCCGGACAACCTCGTTACCTTGAAGTTTCCTCAGTTTCAGACACCTTCAAAGACCACTCCAGGTGTACGTTCTTGTCAGGCCTACCTGATGCTAATAATCTTTCTCAGCGTTAGAACTTAGCGCGTCATGTGCGAGAACCCTGTTGACGTCAATTCAGTTGATGCGCCCGCTCCCTGCAGGTTTGCGGGCATTCTGAATTCACACTATTCATCCACATAATAGGTCACTTGTACCACGGAAAGTCAGATTAAGAGCACCAATGACCATCTTGCAGGAGACTGTTCTTGAACACAAAACCGGCGATTCATTCATTCCACAAACAACAGCGCTGACATGCAGACGCTGAGGTACGAGGCAAGCCCGTTCGACTCCTAAAAAGGGAAGAGATAAGGGGAATACTAGCCTCATGATCTCCTTCCTTTGGCACTTATGGGAGTTCAGGCTGTACACCCATATAATTTTCGTGGCAGGTTCACTCTTTGGTAGACGACCTACTATGTCTGTGCAGGCTGTGCACTATCTCGAGTCTCAACATTTAAGCCTCCCTCCGCAATGTTCAATCTCCTTGGAACTCCCTACCCTCGTCGCATTCATCGACAATGAATACCACCAGCGTTCCGGTGCCGAGCGGATATATATGCTCACCAGAACAATACAGTACATCTCTCAGTGACCCCTTAGTTCGCTGTCTAACGAGAGGAGACACCATTGGCCTCACGGTGCGTGGTTCAATATCAACGCGATATTGATGCTCAGCTTGACAACCACTCTTCATGTAGCTTACCGCTCAAGCCGGCCTCCTCAGTTTGTCAACTGTTCTGTATGTTTTTTTGATCATTATTGTACGTGCCTCGAACCTCCTCTTGTGGAAGAGAAACTGAACCATATTATTTCCCATTTGAAGCGCAACGCCATATATCGTCTCCGACGCCGCAATGCATCAACGAGAACGTGGTACATCTTTCAGAAACCGATGGATATTCTCATGGTACGTTGCAAATTTTACTTGTTTACCACATCATTCATTCATTGAATTTTACACGCAGCTCTCCTTGTTCTTCGCAGATTTATTGCAAGCCATCGGTTCAGTCATGGATCTAAAATGGGTTGTAAATGGCCATCTTGAAGTTGGCGAATTCTGCTCAGCCCAAGGTGATTTTTTATTGCCTCGGTGCCTGGATAATGCAAGAGACGTCATCATACTACCTTAGGGATTCTCAAACAGTTGGGTGAGGTTGGGGTTGCTCTGAGTACCCTTGTAAGTTGCCTTACTGTCCCCGTCATACTACTTTCTTGACATATGCACCAGGCCATCGCTCTATACACCTTTATCGGTGTCTGGATGGGTAGGACAATACAATCAAATGGAATCACTGGGGCCGTCATTGGTGCCATCTGGTTTTTCATTGGTCTCTTGACATTACTTGGTAATGTTTTAAATGATGGAGCCGGGGAAGGATTCGAGAGACCGGATCCGGTAATCCCCTTCTATTTACTATATTTTTCTCTCTCTGCTGATGGATTTACCCTGTAGTATTGGTGCTGGATTGGGGAACCAAAGTTCCTCTGGTGGGGCCTGTTTGGTGAATACTTCTGGATCTGGATCACTCTTTTGATCTCCATCATCACCTACATCCCCCTCTATTTCTGGAGCCACGGAAACATCACCTTTAATGATGTTTCATGGTGGAAGTTCACTATACATCGTGCTGACCCTTCTGAAGAACTCAAAGGTATCCGGCGGCGTTCATTAACAATGCTATTGTAAGTTGAAAACTTTGCCCCTCACCATCTAGTAATTTACCTTACTCAATAGGTACCCGGGGGTTTATTGCTTCATCACTTTACCCCTAAGTGTTGTGCGATGGATAACATTTGTGGAAGAAGCACGTGGACTTAAGAACACTGTACCCGCCCCCGTCACATTCTTCGCCATCATACTTTTTGGCCTTAGCGGGACCTGCAACACCATCCTTCTGCTTACAACACGTCCAGAATCTGGGCTTTTTACAAGGATTAACGACTTTGACACAGGTTTTGCCCCATCATCTCCTCCACTTCAACCGAAAGAAATATTGGCGTCGGGTTCTATTATCGAGGTTGAGGAGTATGATCTTGGAAGGCTCCCGTCTCGTTGACGTGTCACAATTTATTTCCTATGTGAACCAAGTAGTGATTGGGCTCGTCTACCCGAAAAATAAATGTACTCATACTTTTTTCTTTCTTATGCACAATATAGGATATGACTCACCAGCAATTGGGCTGCGACATTAGAACTTGAATCCACCAGTTAGTCCCATGATATTCTTGGGATCCACGGCATGTTTAATCTGCTTCAGCCGAGGAATGTTGGATCCGAACAACAGATTTTTCGGCGTGTCATCAAGAGCGAGATTTGGAAAATGGATATCGCCCCATCGGCTCTGCCCTTGAGAGACCGCAAAAGCCTGAATGGCATTGGACATCTTCCACAATAAATCATGGAAGTACTCCACGTCCGCCAAGTTAGAAAAAGTGATAAAAGGATTGGCTGGCGTAACCTGGCGGTTTGGGGAGTGGGGGTAGGCAGAGGGCGTTGCGAAATCAAAAGCACCAACGAATGGCTCGACGCCAAGTATGACTGTGATGACGGAGCGGTTGTCCATGAGGGCTTGTAGATAGGTGATATTGATTTGCGTCTGAATTTCGTTGACAATGGGGAGGGTGTACTTGACGTTCGGTATCATATTTAAGAAACCTCAGGATTCTCTGGTTATATGTTAGTACCAAGGAAGTAATTATTTAACTTGGTGAACACGTACGTTGAGACGATATCAATAGTGGCCAAAAGGTCGGGGAACGTACGGACACCAATATTACTTGCGAGCGCTGGAATATCTAGGAACGGTTCAAAATAAACGGCCGGTTGGAATCCTCTGTCGTAGAACATGATTATCAGCCACGCGGCCTTGAAGAACTCAGTCAGGACAGATTCGTGGGATGTTTATAAATGTCGGACTGACCTGACCAACGCCTGTCTGAACATAGTCCGCAACAATTTGAGCTTTACGATCGGTGTTGTACAAACTGAAATCCACCATACACTGGGGAGAAGGGGTGATTTTCCCAATGAGTAAATTATTGGACATATGTTGATCGGAGGCATTAATGCTCAATGATTTCCTTCACATTTGTAAAGTGGATAAATTTAAAATATATTCAGAAATAAACCTGAGATGAAAACATGCTATGGATGGCAGTTACATATAAAATATGCCTATTGGTCACAATCCAAATGAAGCTGGTGAATTTACTTAAAATGTATCTTGAAATATTGGGCATATCCTGAATACATTTAATAATATCCAGGCACATTAAAATCAAATATTGAATGAGCTGCTGGAGAACATTTGATGAACATTTTGCTAATATTTTTCATTTGGTCCTTGGTACACATCCTAATTGCAGTTGGGTTTTAATGTTGGGTATATTTTGAATTTACCCATCAGACAAATGTGAAGTAAATTATTGAGCAATAATGCCACTAATCAACATATGCCTAATCATGTGCCCATTGCACAAATAACCACCTCTCCCCGGTGATAGCTTGGGAGGTCTCATCGGAGGGAGTGTCAGTAATCATTCCACCCTAAGATCGCCGGTATTAATTGAAAGAAGCCGTCGGGCATAATAACCAACAAACCCAGACTACGAGCATACATAGTCATTCCCCTGATGATTCCAAAATTATTTAATCCTCCTTCCAAGCCAAAGGGAATCTCTGGGTGGTTAGTGTCACTGACAGTAACAAACGTCCTATTTGGCAAGGCTAGGTCAAAGGAAACGACATTGTCAATGCCTAGGCCATATTGGTCCGCAATCCAACTGTACCCGCCCCCAAGAATAAGTAAGGACCAACACTAAAAAAAAAAATCAGAACCGCTGATGGATCCAAATATAACGAATTCCTACCAACACCGGGAACGCGGCCGCCAGCGACAGTTACGTTATACGGCTCTAGGATAGCATAAACTTCATCCCACCTGCATCCGGCTCCAAAAGACACCGTTTCGGAGGCTTCATCATAGATGATTGAGGTGAAGCTCGCCATAGATATCTGGAAGCGCGTGGTCAAGCTAAATCCCTGATTGGTGGCACTGTGTCCGTCACTTCTGACTTATACAAGCTGTCAGTATTAAATAACCATCATTTTTGGGAACTGACGGCAAAAGGTGCACGGATGTCGTCGCGTCCAATTATTTTGAGCTGGAATTGTAGTGTTTAGCCTTAGTATCAGCTTCTCTATAGAGCAACTCACAACTGCTGAGAGATCTTCAATAGAGGACGGGTTGACCGCGCAAGTTGAATTTTGCTCGGCGGAAGCTTGGAAGTGAACAATATCCTCTGCGGATGTTTTCGTTCCTAGGATTATGAACAATATTACGGGGAAAAGCATTGAGGAAAGACTGGGGACTTACGGGGGTAGAACACCTTTCTAGGCAACGCAGCCTCGATTAACGTACAAGCTCGTGAAGCATCGGACAGTGTCTGTCCGTCTAGTGAAACCCAAGAAACCACCCAGGAGAGAAAGTTTAGGTTGAAGAGTGAAATCCTTATTGTCCACGTCAAGCCAACAGATAACTTATAAAATATCTCTGATATTCCTCCGCCCTACTTCGAAATCCGATGCGGGGTTTTAGGTCGTCGTGAGACAGACAGAAGACGACAGTGACGACTGTACATCTGACGAATGCCAGTACAGAAAAAAAGACTTGGAAGTGGCGCATTAGTGATACATTTCATAGGATTCTCTTGAGCCAAGAGGTTGTTCTTCCTCCGCTCTCCGACGCGATCCTTTTTCTGAAGTGAGAAATCAACTGAAGTTGATAATTCATGACAACAAAGATAACTTTGAGATTTTTTAGAAGAACAAAGAGACAATGACTGCCCACAAATTACTCCAACGCCTCCTCCGTAGTCTAGAAATTTAACAACCAAAATCAACACCTGAAGCAACACCAGCAAAAGAAAACAACCCTCGCTCACGCAAGTTGTACAACTAACTCTCAAGCCACCCCCTATCCAACCCCGCTCACACCTCATCAAGCCCCTCCCTCACCCTCCACCCCTCCCCACATAACCACCCTTTCACCCTACGCTCGTCCCTTTCCCTCCTTGCCCCTTCATCATCACCCTCATCCTCATCCAACACCCCTTCCCCAGCCGCACCGTCACCCCATAAATAACCCCAAGACGCTCCATCCCACAACGATCATGCCCGGGGGGCGCTGTGGTCCCCCTGCCTCGAGCGCTTGTACGATGGTTGACAAAGTGCCGCTTGTGACGTGCTGATCAGGCATTGATGCGCGTTCGATGATGGCGATTGGGAGGTAGGGTGGATAGCGAGTTGTTGTCATTGTCTTGTTGTGGTTGTGGTTGTGGGAGATGTGTTGGACTTAGAAGCAGGAGTAGGCCCAGTCAACGAAGAAACACCCAAAAGCGCATCAACGACCTGCAACCCCGCCCCCCATCAAAATAACCAACATCCTTCCCCTTTCATACTCCGGCATCTGCACCCCCCTCCCACCTCTCCCCACACCAGTGCACACAACCACGCTCTCGGCTATAGCGCGGTGCGTGAGCGGGATGCCACCGAACGTCGGCCCGGCCAAGGTGGAGGAGATTAACTGGAACGAGGAGGGGCCCGAACCCCTGCGCACGGAAGAAGAGTACTTCTGCAGAACTTCTTTGCGATGACGAGTTCTGTGTTGCTGGGTATGAGGTCCGCGTGGGTAGTGAGGATTTGGTGTGTGAGGAGGGGGGTGACAGCGGGGTGCCCGGACCCAGAGCCAAGGAGGACGATGCGCCCGGGTTTTGGGGTTTTGGACAGGGATCAGTAGTCGCTCACTTGGGCGACCCATTTCAAGCGGTGTAGACTTGGTTCTTCAACGGGGCGGTTGGGGGTGAGCACACCGATGTCCTCTGGGGGCACTTCGTCTGCAATGGTGTCATCCATCGCCTTGAGTTTAGCTAACCTTCTCATCCGCCCTACGCTCTGCACCGCACACCGCACGTCCTTGGACAACCTCGCCACCACCTCCCTCGTAATCCTCGACGCCAATCGGCACCCCTCCTCATTAGTCGTCACGCCCACTTGCAAGGGCGTAGGTTCTCCTGTCTCTTGGTGTCTTTTGTGCCTCAGTGATTTGTAGTCAGGAGGATGGGGAATTGGTTATTGGTGTCTGTGTCAAAGTCGTCTGTTACGCTCAGTAAAAACGAAAGTCAAGTCAAGTCATTTACTTCTCACAAGAAGGTCATGTGAAGTCATGTTGGTCAGTTCGAAGTCATGTGGCGCTTGGGGATTGTAACAAAAGCGTGACCGCTGTGACTTGAGAATAACAGAGGATACACTGAGGGTAGCAAAGATAGACCGTTTGAACGACTAAATTCACTGAGGGATCTATGTAGATACAACTGGCCTTTTTATACGAACGACGAAGGGAGCTTATGTAAAGAGGGTCATAAGGGAATGGGAATGGCCAAGGCCAGGACAAGGTAAAGTAAAGACTGTGATTGGCTAAAGGAGGGTAAGGGACGAGTTAAGGGGTATGTACGTGTAAGCTAAGGGAACGCGTAAGCAAGAGAGTACGCGTAAGCATTGAAGGACGCGTAATCGTATGAACTAAGTAGAAATGGAGAAGGGGTAATGAGTCTGAGAGGTTGGATTAGGTAAGGGGACGTTATGCGTGAGATGCATCACATCTGTTACATATGCCCTCCAGGGATCCTACAAGGATTCCTTCAAACAGCGATGGCGGATGCGCCAGAAGAAGAATCACCGTTGCGCTTCTTGGAGTTGGAGGCAGAAGAAGGGGGATGGGGAGTACTGGTATGTTTCTTGTTCTTCTTGAACTTTAACTTGCTAGCCCTTTCTTCTTCTTCAGCAGCGCTCTCAGCGACCTTCCACAACAAACCGTCAACAATCTTCATGCGTTTCGGGGTCAACGCAGTGCCCTTGGAAGGCTCAGTTGTCGGCACATCTTTGCACTTGATGGACATGGTTTTGGATGCCCAACCAACGATTTCCGGGGCGATGTTGAAGTCGGAAAGGTCAACAGGGTCACCGGCGAGATCGTAAGTCTTTGTTAATTCATCATAGCATGCAAACCGCTTCTTTTGACTGTCCTCTGCCCAGATATTGAAATTGGTAGTGAAATGCTCATAGCCGGCTGGCAGGCCATAGCAAGGGGGTTTCTGCTTGTGCAGGCGTGTGTCGGTAAGACAATATAACACTACCTGTCCGACGTGATAGGAATTGGTGATTTTTAGGACGGGGTCAGTGACAGTAATGATGGTCAGGCAGGGGCGCCCGAGGCAGCAATGGGTAAAGGTGGAGTATTTGGTTTCCTTGGAGTTTTTGGGAGCCTCAGCGGTTACGATGGGAGCAGCAGGGGTATCAGGTATGATGTCGTCGGTAATGATGGGTGCAGGAGCACTGACGTCAGTCATTTTAGTAGAGATGGTTAATTGTCGATGATGGCGAGAAGGTTTAGGCAACGCATGAGGCATTGCAGGTGGGATAAAATGAGTAGGGAATGGTTTCGAAGAATTTTCAAGGTGAGGTTTAAAAGCCCTTTGCAATGCGATAAAGCCGATGAAAATTTGGGGGTCGTCAGGAGGAGGCGTGCCTTGCCCCTTCGGTAATTTCGAAATATCCTCAACTCCAAGGAGGTCAAGATAAACGGGGAGCGCATTCAGGTGCGCAATTTGATAATACGGAAGCCAGGTGACATCCCCAGTCTTCCATTGAACCTGAAAAATCGCATTTTCCATAGATCCTGCATGTGCAATGATCCTTTCGATGGCCCACTCGCCCTCCGACTCATCTTCGCCAAGCGAAAGCTGGGTATCCATTCGTCCCGGAAACAATCGGTCATCGTTTGGGACATGGATCCGAAGCAATGCAGCATGGAAGACGTTGTGTATACCCTGCTGCTTCAAATGTGAGGGTAGATCAATAAGAAATGACTGATTTTTGAAGTCTTTTAGGATTCTGTAAGGTCCAATGAACTTCGGAAACAATTTCTGTGCCAATCCCTTGGGGAAGGATATGTTCTTGGTGGATAAGTGAACCAATTCATTTTCCTTAAAAGGTGCAAGTTGGCGCTTTCTGTTTGTGTTGTGAGTTTGTTTAACGCGTGCGGCGAGAATGCTGTCATGTGCAGACATTAGCGCTAGCTTCCTCTGAAGCGCAAACGATCGGATGGTAGGATATTCATCTGAACGAGCTGAGTCCCATATCATCGACCTGGGCATTCGTCCTGTGTTGAGGAAAAAAGGTGCGTAGCCCGTACTTTCCGAACGTGCTGAGTTAATTGTGAATTCAATTGCAGGTAACTTGGCTACCCAGTCGGTTTGCTTTTCGCCAATACATTGGTGCAGCATCTGAGTAACAGTGCGGTTCACACGTTCCGTGGAGCCGTCAGTCTCGGGATGGTATGCACTAGACATTTTTAGTTTCGTCCCAATTAGTTTATGCAGATGTCCCCAAAAGATGCTGGTAAATAGAACATCTCGATCACTGATAATGTGTTTGGGGAGGCCGTGCAGTTTATAAATTTCCTCAAACATCAATTCAGCAATTTGTCGGGCATTATAGGTAGTCCGACTAGGTACCAAATGTACCATTGCCGTCAATAGACATATTATGACCGTTATGGAGTCAAAGGTTCCGTCTCTGTTTTTGGATTCTGGTAAAGGTCCCACAAAGTCAATACCAATTGCTTCCCAAGGTTGGCTGGGAACTGGTAAGGGATTTAATAAGCCATAGGGCTTTTGATTGGAGGGTTTACTCCTTTTGCAAGTTGTGCAAGTCTCACAAAATACTTTCGTGTCTGAGACCATTGTTTTCCACCATAGGTGGTCTCGAATATAATCGAGAGTTTTATTTGCACCGAGGTGAGCAAGCAAAGAGTGTGCTTCTGATAGCATGATCTCGCATGCAGTTCTGCGACCAATCAAAATGTTTGGAATACAGAGCAATTTCCGTTCCTGAGATTTGAGGTACACGAGACCATCTTCCACAATAAAATTTTTGTGTTCTCGTGGTTTGTCAATGATTGTTTTGAACAAGGGGTCATCAATGTATTTCCCCTTTAATTCTCGAATAAAATCGATACCGTCGAGGCTCTCAGATATTACATTGAGCAAAGATGGATATGCCTTTTGAGGCTTTAAAGTTGGTGTGGGATCAATCTCGATCGAGGGCTGAGGTTCTATGTCAGATCGAGGGATCGCCGTGCTATTTTTAATTTGCGCGGGAAGTTTGATGGTCAACTTCTTAGAATTGAGTGGTTCGTTTGTCTTCCGACTTCCGCCCTCCTTTCGTTCTGCAGGGGGACGCAGGACGAAATGATTCTTCACATGAGCGGCAAACTCTTTGGCAGTCTCAGGCCGCCCAGTTTCAGCACCAGGCAAGGCTTTGTGAGGGCGCTTCTGCACAGCTGTGCTGGCTTCTAAACCGGCGAGGACGGGCATCGTGGTTTCCTCAAGAACCACGTTGTCTTCATTGACCACATCGAAGTACGTGTATTCACTTTGTGCATGGACTGTGCCCACGCTATCTGCTGAATACATCCTTGACAGTGCATCTGCAATGACGTTCTCTGAACCAGGAACGTATACCACTTTGAAGTCAAACTCGCTGATTTTCTCAATCCAGCGTGCCTGTCGGCCAGACAGATTCCATTGGCGAAGTAAGTGCTCCAATCCTTTGTGGTCTGTCACCCACTTGAATTTCACCCCCTGCAGAATGTCGCGATGGCATAGCATTGTCTCAATACCGGCCAGCATTTCTATCTCGTGCACGGGGTAGTTCTGCTGTGCTGAGTTCAGCTTTGCAGAGTAGAAGGCTGCGATTTTCGCAGTCTTCCAGTTGTTGCCCTGACTGACAACACCCGCAATGCCCGTTGCGCAACCGTCAGTTACCATCCACACCTGGGGGGCACTGGCAGCATAATCAAGTGGTACACGGTGGTGGTTTCATGCCGCTTGGACCAACCTCTTAACGTTGTCAAAAGCACGTTGTTCAGTGAAGCCCCAACGAAAGGGGACAGTATCCCTGGTAAGTGCATGAAGGATTCCCATTGGAATTCTCACATTAGGGATGTCATCACCCAGGTAGCCCACCGAACCAAGAAAACCACGAAGCAGATCGCGGTTGGTTGGCGTTTTCCAGTTCAAGACCGAATCAACTTTGTAAGGGTCCATGCGGATGCCCTCATCCGTCACAATGCGACCCAGAATCTGCAATTCCGAGCACAAAAAATGAAGCTTTTTCTCACTCAAATATAATTTTTCACGGGTGAGCACATCAATAACAGTTTTAACATGTTTAATGTGATCCTTAAGCGTGTCTGAGTAGATGATTATATCATCTAGATATACATCCATGAACCTGCCGAGGTATGACGAAAAAATTTGGTTCATGAGTGCCTGGTACGTCGCAGGTGCATTACAATCCCCCTGCTGAATAACATGACAAATCATATTACCATCAGGAGTTGTCACGGCGGTGCATTGAACATGCGCCGGTTCTATGCGAATTTGCTCATATGCATTTTTTCCGTCCATCATGGATCGGAAGCGGTGGTGAGCAGCTCTACGCAAAATTCCTTCAGGGTCTGGGAGTGGGGAAGTCATTTTGTGAGTGTTCTTGTTCCGTTCTCTTAAGTCAAATACAGTTCGGAGGAGTGGTGGTTCCCCAGGCTTCTGTGGTTTGACAATTAAGAGCATAGGGATTGTATTTGATGCGTTGGTAATTTCCCAATGCCCAGTGCAAAGGTATGCATCCCTCTTTTCTACCCACTGAGATCGCAGGGCCTCAGGGCAACGCGAGGGCCACCAATGATAGACTTTGCCTTCGTCATTCAAGGGTATTGTATGGTTTATTACTCGTAACGGCGGTAATTCGGTCTCATTTGCCATCTTACAGAGTGGTTTGGCATATTCCCGAAGGGTATTACGTGCCATTTCCAAATCATCTGTTTCCACCGCCACTGCACGTGAGGAAACACCAGCAATGGAAGTACCCATGATAGGTAATGCGACGTCACTCCCAATAACCACACGTGAGGGGTTAAGACCTACACACACTCGGTGTTGAAACATCCAAGGTGTGCCTAAAATCACATCATAACTAGATATGTTTATAATATCCAGATAGTGGTCTTCTGATATATTCTGATACTGAAACTTCACTTTAGCACCAGAATTAATTTTAGAACGAGAACCCTGGACTGCAAGCTGCAATCCCAAAGGTATATTTAGCTTAACTCATTTCACTTTTAATTGGTCTGCTAATGTGGAGGACAGGAAGTCTCCAAGCGAGCCAGAGTCCAATAATGCACGCGCAGGATGGCTGTCAATTTTAACGGTTACCACAATGGGTCAGGGGACTGTGCAAGTAAGGTCTTTGGCCACAGCTGCATTACGCTGTATGGCAGGGTAAACACCGCGAGGAACCTGAATGCCATTAATCTCCAGGTTCATGCATTTCTTGCGATGATTATTCAAGTTCATCTTCCGCACTAATGTTTTATCAGCACTACTGCCACATGGGTGTTCCATGCCGTTATTAATGATTGACACACTGCCTCCACCAGTGTCATCATCAGGCTTGTGGCCCGATTTGTTCACTGGAGGTAGGTCTGGACAGACAAAGAATTCCAATAGTCCTATTAGCTGACCTTCGTACCAGTCAGCCACATCAAATGCAGGATTTTCAGCCAGTTCTCTAGGTAAGCGAATCCATGCATCCCACTGTGAGTCCTGAATGATATATAGGTTGTCATCATAGGGATCAAGGTACACACGAAACCGATGGGATAAAGGTACGCTAGTGTACTCTTCATCAAAACAGTAAGGTGCGCCGTGTTGTAAATCCCTGAGAACTTCACGTTCTAAGACATTACCCATAGTTATATGGGGAACACCACCCAACCAATGGCGGGAAGAGTATCCCGAGCGCAGTGAGCATCTGTGTGCATACCAATGGCTTGGTGAAAATGTAGGGTCTCGGACCAGCTCTAATGCCAGCGTCGCCTGGGAACGTTGGAGCCGATCCTCAATGCGGAAAAAATCGCCTTCGACTCAGTACACTGTGAACCTGTTGCAATGTGACTGTGGGTACAACGAATCACCAGGGTAAGGTCCCGAGGCATTGAGGATTTGAGTAACCGTCGCACCCAATATATCACCAATGGGATGGTAAGGCCGCTCACTAATTTCTGTGTCAGAATCTGACACACCCATGATTGCTTCATCATCCGGGTTGTCTGTCAGCTCGTCATCCGGAATGTGTTCGGTAAGTCGATCTGACTCTTCATCGGAGTCTGAGACTGATTGGAGGTCAGGCATCTCATCCCCGTTGTCTGATTCAGGGTCCTCCTCGCTTATAGGATATAAGCCAGGGGGGCTATCATCATCAGAGTCTGAATCACTTCTGGGATACAAATCGGGAAGGTCATCATTCTCCTCTGGGTCGAACATGGAAGAATCAACCAACAGATCATCATCCAATTTACCAAGGGCTTTAGGGAATCGTCTGGTACAGTACCAGTTTCCTAAATCAAACCGGCTGTTTGTCAGGACTGTTTTATCCATGGTGAGAGGCTCATCAAAGTCCTCGTCATGAATAAAATATTGATCTTCATTTTTCTGAACCACAGAAATACGAAATTCATTATCGATTTCAGGGCTGACTGTGGGGTAGAGGGTAGGAATACCACTGCGAAGGACCAGTGTCGCATTGTATCCATATGCATCGCCCATAGTCCACGGCCATTTAGGGCACTCACTTAGTTTATTTTTATGTGATTGCCATCTTGCATACCATTCTCCTAATCGAAAGTAAGGATTTTTTAAATGCCCAGACCAGATCATACACCCCTGGCAAGTCAGGCGGTCGTAAATCTGGTAGAGGTCAGATTTTGGCCGTGAAAAGACATCAAAGCGATGCCTCACCCTGACCTGTAAAAATTCACTATCACCTGGATAGGGCTGCATGATATCCAGGACATATTCTGCCATTAAGGCAAGAGCATCCCCGAGCCGCCTTCGCTGGCGGGTTGACTCAGGGTCATATTCTAGCCAAAAGGGCTCATAAGAAAATATATGGCTTGGGGAGTTGTCAAATTCCACCATGCCTATTTCTAAGTTATCCAGAATTTCAACATCATCTGAATCTTCTGGTGTAATCTCAATATTGTAGTTCACAAGACCTGGTGGTTTATTGTTGTTCGATTTCACAACATTTCCATGGGGGCAATTGCGTGACAAATGCCCAGGTTTCTTGCAATTAAAGCAGGAACCCGAAGCTAATAATTCAGATTTTTCCTTGTC
>Ga0307507_10005324_pt1 | contig 21278 bp, 19 predicted proteins | sample 7_EM_MG_FD_207223 | JGI IMG/M metagenome (GOLD analysis project Ga0307507, IMG submission 207223) | Populus trichocarpa ectomycorrhiza microbial communities from riparian zone in the Pacific Northwest, United States - 7_EM | ecosystem: Host-associated > Plants > Roots > Unclassified | place... | reverse complement strand
TGACCCAAATCTCCTGCCTTTTTCATTTTTACTTTTTTTTTTCACTTTTTTTTTTTTTCATGTGCTTTGTCTAAATCAACTACTGGGAACAAAGACTACGTGCTGCGCTAGCCATGGTAAAGAAAGAACCCCATCCCCTATTTTTTCTCCAACCCGGCACCAGGGAAAAAGCCATCAACCCAAGTCTCTCTGGTATAAGACCAACCGCACACCGGCCATGCAAAATAACAAATCCCCCTCCGACTAGGCGGTCGAAAAGAAAAATACAAATAAATACGCCAACAAAATAAATAATTGTTATAACCACTGATGAAACCCAAAGTAACCGACAATGAAAGAAGAACAATGGGGAGCGGGAGCCACTATAACCCTTTGCGGCGTTGCGTACATTACTCAAGAACCCAAGGCGTTGACATCCGCCACCGAGGCAGTGCAATACGACGACTGAGCGTAACCGAGGGGTGCGACCCTGGAGAAATCGCGAGGGCAGCATAAGGTAAAGGGGCAGTAGGGTGCCAGCCGAGTGAGTGGATTGTAGCGGTAACCGAGCAACGGAACGAAACCTGAAGGGGGAGAGGAGGGGTAGACCCAATAACCGTGGAAACTATTGGTAACCGTGTGCGTGTCTGACTAGGCAGTCTCTAACGGAGGTGAAGAGAATGGAGAAATCGACCGTAGCCTGTTGAAGAGTTTTCTCCTACTGCGAACTGTAGTCCCAACCGTCTGTAACATGGGCGAGAGGGTGTTGCCGACCGTGCGAACGCTAAGCCAGGCAGCGAAGCGCGAGTGAAGAGAGGGGGTGATAGAGCCAAACAACCCCTAGAAACAAGGACGCCAGGGCCCAAGGACATGATGAGGGAAGTAAGGCAGGAGGGGGGGGTGCAGCTCACGGAGAGTGCGGGTGCAGCTCACTGAGAGTGCGGGGGTGGTGGATGTTGACGATGAATTCTGATGGTGTTGAGATTTCAATCGCCGGGTGTGTAAGGGAGATGGTTCGTGTCCCAAATCTCCTGCCCCGAGGGTGCCCTTATATAGGGGTTCTTCCCTCAACCCTAGCCCTGCGTGACTCATACCCTCACGTCACGCGACTCATGACTCATAGTGAGTCATAGTGTGAAATCTATCAGCTGACTCGTCCGAGTCAGCTGCGCCCCATCTCGCAACCAATCAAAACTCATAAAATAAGTCATGTGCCCTAACGGGGTCACATACATGAAACCCATGACTCCTAACTATGAGTCATGTGCGAAATACATAAACCACATGACCACAATTGTGCGTCATGTCAAATATCAACCAATAACAATACACCAATGACACGCGATTGCGTCGTCATGTGAAATCCTAGGACTCAACTGATCTCATAGTGTAAAAGATAACAAACCGATGACTAATAACTATTAGTCATGTGAGAGTCTGCCTTGCTTAGTCACCGTTTGTGACATTAGCTCCCTTCCCTCTCTTGTATCGGTCCCACGATGCTAAACTCCTTCCTTCCAAAGCATACCCCCGATTTGGCGCAGCCTCTGTTTGCATCGATTGTAGGCTTGTTGGAGTTTCTCCTTTTCCTTATCGAGCCGTTTGAGGTCGTTATCCTTTGCCACAATGATTTGGGCAGCGCGATCGAGCTGGCTTCCGAAATCCGAGATTTTTCCTTCCAGGGCTTCCACGTCCGGAATGCTTTTTTCCCTCCCGTCTGCCCCCAGCCGTGTCCTCACTGCTCTTCTCTTCTTGTATTCCCTTCCGTGATTTTTTGACAGTGTCCCTTTATCTCCCACTTGTCAGGGGTAATAGCCGGCGTCCACCTTTTCCCATCGGTGTTCGTTGCAATTGTCGTTAAAACAATGCACCCAGCTGGTGATTTAGTGATGAGCCCTTCTTGCTCTTCTCCGGCGAGGTTGTTGTGGGGCCCAGTCCTCTCCTGGGTTCGCTTACATCTCCTGTCGCCAGTCGTGGTCGTGGGCGACACTTGGTTTCCTCGATCTTCTGGTGAATTGTGGGTACCAGCCTGACCCTTGTTTTTCGCCGAGATGGATTTGGCATCCATCATCGGTACAGTCCGTCCAGTTCATGGAGGCGTGCGCTACCTCCCTCTTTGGTGAGCCCGAGTATGCAGGGCTAGTTCGGGTAGCGTTGCGAGCGATGTGCTGGGCGTCGCTCTCTGGCGTGTGTAAGCGTCGTTCTTGTTTGACGACGGGGGGAGGTGCGGAGGATGATCTGTTGATCGTGACCTGTATCCACTCCTGGTTTTCTTGGGTCGCCCTGGTGGAATCGTTGCACTGTGTGTTCTGCATGGTTGAAGTTTTCTGGGGGGTACCAGACTTTATCGTGTTCTGGTGAGTAGCGTTTCCACCTGGCTCGGTATTGGAGCTTGTTGTAGTGGAGTCGAGTGTCGATGATTTCGTCGAGTTCGTATTCGTCTTGTCCTTCTATCTGAATAGGAGGAGGGGGTTCTTTCATCTGTGAGGGGAATCCGTTGTCTTGGTAAGGTTCGAGGAGGGAGATATGGAATGTGTTGTGTATGGCCCTTGAGGGTGGTAAGGCCAGCTTATATGCGCTTGTTCCAATCTTTGCCAAGATTTTAAATGGTCCGATTGTCTTGTAGTCCAGTTTCTTCGATGGTCTTGTGGTCTTGATGTTGCGTGGCAACAACCACACCCTAGCCCCTGATTGTAGGTTTGTATCGGGTTTTCTGTGTAGATCGTGGTATTCTTTTTGTCGTAATTGTGTGGCCACCATCTCGTTCCTCAATGACTCATCTAACTGCCTGATTTTTTCCGGTTTGGTCTGCTTTCCTTGTATCAGATGACCGCTCATCTCGTATTCGGGGTTGATTCCGTAATTTCCAAAGTAGGTTGTGTTCTTGATGGTTTCCTGATATCTGTTGTTGTATGCAAATTCTGCTAGTGGTAGGTAGCCACACCAATCGTCCTGTTGGTAGTTGATATATGCCCGTAGATATTGTTCTAATATGGCATTGGTCCTCGGGGTCTGTCCGTCTGTTTGTGGGTGGAACGCCGTGCTGAGTCTTCGTTCGATTCCTAGTTGTCCCGTAGTTTCTTTCCATAGGTCCGAGGTGAATAGGGTCCCTCTGTGGGTGATGATATCATGTGGTAGTCCGTGTAGCCTGACTATCTCCTCTATGAAGAGATTGGCGAATTGCCGTGCGTCCAGATTCTTTGAGCATCGAATGAATGTCTCATTTTGGTCAGCCGATCGATAACCACCAGTATGGTGTCATATCCTTCTGATTTCTGCAGGTCCGTAATGAAGTCCATAGCGATTGATTTCCACGGTCGATCGGGGGTCTCGTTTGATTGTAGTAATCCGGAGGGTGCATGTCGGACCACTTTGGTCCTTTGACATGTGTCGCAATTTTTTATGAATCTTTTGATATCTTCCCTTATCTTTGGCCAATAATATCATCGGCTGATGAGTTCGGTAGTTTTCACTGTTCCGCCATGTCCCGCTTGTAGTGGTTCGTGGTGTTTAGCGATAAGAGTGGTTCGTATCCCTTCGTCCCTTGGTATCCAAATCTTTCCTTGATACCATAAGAGGCCGTCCTTCCATTGGCATAGCCCTAGCGCTATTCCTTTCATTTCTTTTCTCCCTTCATCCAAGCTTCTCTTGATGTCTTGAATCTCATTGTCGACCCTGCTCGCTTTTTGTATCTCTCCTTCGTCCTTGTCTTGGAATTCTGTTGTTTCCAATACGTCGAGCTTGATTTCTTCAGTCTCTGGGATATCCCAGTATCGTTCTTTCGGTAGCAGGATTCCCACGTTTCGAGTGAGTCTCTTGTCTCCTGCTGTGGGTAGGTCTCCCTCTTTTCTTGTGAGGGCGTCTGGTTTTCCTCCTTCCTTTCCTGGTCGGTATTCGATTTTGAAGTTGTATTGACTTAGTTCTTGCATCCATCGTGCTTGTCGCTCGTTTAGTTCCTTCGTCGTCATGAAGGTGACTAGGTTCTTGTGGTCTGTGAGGACCCGTATTGGTTTGAGGTTTCCTCTCGTGTATCTTTTCCATTCGTGGAATGCTTGAACTATCGCCAGTAGTTCTTTGTCGTGTATGTCGTAGTTGCATTCTGCGTCTCACATTGTCTTCGATCGGTACACCACGGGTCTCCATTTTCCGTCCTGGCATTGTTGTGACAGTATACCGGAACAGACGTATTTCGAGGCGTCTGTGTCGATTTTGGTCGGTGCGAGGGGGTCGAAGTATACCAGTACTGGGGCCGTGGTGAGCTTTGTCCTTAATTCGTCGAACGATTGCTGTTCTTTGTCTCCCCATTCCCAGTTGCTGTTGCATTCCTGTTTTGTCTTTGCGTATAGTGGTTTGGCCGTCCTGCTGAATCCTTCTATGCATCTTCGATAGAAGTTGCAGAACCCCAGGACACATCGGATTTCCTTGATTTTCTTGGGTGTTGTCCAGTCCCAGATGGCTTGTGTCTTGACTGAGTCAGTCTTGACCCCTTCTTGTCCAATGATGAATCCTAGGTATTCTGTTTCGTTTTGGTGGAACTCGCATTTGGATGGTTTGATCTTCATCCATGATTTTCGTATTGCCTCCAGTATATTGCTGACGTCTTTTCGGTGTTCAAGTTGTTGTAGGGTGTTTGAATATATGAGTACGTCATCCCGGTAAACGATGCAACACATAATGATGTGCTCCATAAGGACCTCATTGATCCATCGTTGGAACGCTACTTGTGCGTTGCATAGTCCAAATGGCATGACCAGATACTCGTAAGTACCTAATTTTGTTAAAAAGGTTGTTTTCCATTCGTCTCCTTCTCTGATTCGAATGTTGTGGTAGGCGTCCTTTATATCCAGCTTGGTGAAGTAGTTGGCCCCTCCCAGTCTATCCAGTGCTTCGCTAATGAGCGGTAGCGGATGTCGATCCTTCTTGGTGACTTCGTTGAGCGCCCGATACTCGGCGCAGAGTCTGAGTTTGCCATCCTTTTTTTTGACAAACATGATCGGTGACGGCCTTCCCGACTTTACCCTTCTGATCCATCCTCGATCTTCGTTTTGTTTGATGTATCGGTGTAGCTCCTCCAGTTGATGGTAACTGAGGGCGTATATCTTCTTGGTGGGTACCGTCTTTCCTTCTTCCAGGTCGATTCCTAAATCGATTCCTGGTCGGTGTGGCGGTACTGTCGTCTTTTCCCCTTTTTCAAATACATCCAGCAGGTGGTGGTATTCTCGTGGAACCGTGTCTCTCGCGTCCTGGTCTTCGTTGTTTTTCTTGTGTTTTATCGCCAGCTCGGTGCAAATGTTGATGGCTTCAAGCTGAATTTCGTTGTCGATCGAATCTCATCTTAGGATGCCGGTCGTTTCCCCTCGTCGGTAGAACTGTGCAAAAGCTCTTGCCGATATCTCATTGATCTCCATATGTGCTTTGGCCTTCTGGTTCGTGACCCTCTGGTCCATGGTGGTGTTGGAGCTCCCGAATTCTTGATCCCCTCTCTCGGTATCGTCCAACTGCGTTGCTTCTTGTAGTTCTCTGTTGTCGATTTGTTTGATGATCAGTTGTGCGATCCGGTCCCCTTCTTCCACTCGTTATGGTTTGTCTCCTAGGTTGCCTAGGACCACCTTCACTTCTCCTCTGTAGTCGGAGTCTATCAGACCTGCATTTGTCGTGAGTCGATGTTTGACTGCTAGACTACTTCGTGGTGCGATTCGTCCATAGGTGTTGTGAGGTAATCCAATAGCTATCCCCGTCCCAACAATTGCTTGCCCTCTGGCAGGAACGTCGGTTCCTTCGTTAGCGTACAGGTCGTGTCCTGCCGCTCTTGCTGTTCCCTTCATAGGCACTCTGGCCTCGGCAGATAGCTTCTTAACTCTGACACTCTGGTCATTGGCCGTCGGGCCATTCTTGGTCGTCGGACCTTCCTTGGCCTGGACCTTGGAGAATCTGGTGATGAGATTCTCTTCCAGGGCTTATTCTTCGGGTACCGCATATGCAACAGCCGAACCTTTGAGACACCAAGTCGTACATCATTCGCGGTTGAATGTGATCCTTTTGTCATTCCAATCGATCGTTTGATTGTGTTCTCTTAACCATGGCATCCCGAGGATGACCTCATGGTTTTGGAGATTCGCCACTTGGAAGGTTGCCAATTCCTCATGGCTACTAATGTCCATAGGTACTTTCGTCATATGGGTAACGGGGCCCATAGCGCTTGGTTTTCCGTCCGCAAGGTAAATCTCCAAGGGGTTTTTTGCCTTGATCATCTTGATCCCGTGTTTGTTACAGACTTCTCTCTCTATGAAGTCTTCTGTTGCTCCTGAGTCAATCATGGCGTTGATAGTGACTGACTCTTTTTCGCCGTGTAGTTGTATTTTGACCATAATGTGGTCATTGTCCTTTTCGAGTGTATCTGTGTAGTTGAGTGCCGCGTAGTAGTTTTCCATGATGATGGGTTTTCGTTCAGGTCTGTCCCTCAGACCATCTCTTACGGGGGACAGTCGTAGTTTCCCAACTGTTCGAGTTCCCGTTCGACCTCGATTTCCCTAATTTTTGGTCTGGTTTGCCAAGGGGCGGTTTTCTTGGCGGGTTGCCAGCTCCTGGATTGTGCGTTGAATGGTTTGGGTCCATCTTTTTTCGGGCAACTCCTGGCTAAGTGTCCTGGCTGTGCGCACTTGAGGCATAGTTGTTCTCGCATCCTCCTTTGGAATTCTTCCCTCGAGATGTTGAATCTTGGTCGTTTTCGAGTCGCGTCCAATTCCATGGGGTCGCCGTAGTTTGGATTGCCAGTATTTCAGGGTCGGTATGTCCCATCCGGGTTTCGTGGTGTGATCGTTTCTCGTTGGGCGTTTTTTGTTGGTGGCGATCCTTGGATATGCCTGACAGTTCTCAATTTGGTCTCCTTCTTGATTGCCCATTAGGATAGGGTTTCGAGGTCCTCGTATTCTTCGCTGCTAGCTCCCCAGGCGTTCTGCAATTCTGCGATCATTCCTCTTAGAAGCAGTTCTCCTCCAGTCGAGTCGTCCAACTCGGCTTCGCAAGCCACGAGGCGGAATTCGTTCCAGTATTCAGTAACTGATCGTTTGCCTTGTTTTATGTTCTTCAGTTTGATCCTTGCCTCTCCTTTGGCGTCGATCACGCCAAATTGTCTTTGTAATTCCGCTTTGAACCCTGCCCAATTGTCCAATGCTGGGGTGTTTCGTTCTTCTGCGTATGGTGTGATCCAGGTTCCTGCGTCGTCCCTTAGGAGGCTTGTTGCATAGAGGATCTTTTCCTCGTCATGGCCTGTTTTGCCACCCAACTGTCCTGTAGTACACTATGAGTTGGGCTAGCCATCCTCGTAGTTTGTGTCTTTCTCCTCGGTAAACCTCAGGTTCCTTGGCTTTGGGTTTCCTGGTCCCTCCGCTTAGGGATGTGATGATTTGTCTCATCTGTTCTGGGCTTAGAATCGGAGTTGTGTCCGAGTATGTAGCTCCTCCTTGTTCTGCTGTAGCCGCCATCGTGTTTCGTCGTGTCCTTCCTGGTTCTTCTATTTCTTCAGATCCAATTGGGGATGGTGGCTCTGGTGTCGTAGGGGTCGGTGCCCTCTCTTCCGTTAATGCCCTCTCAAGTCCTTCTCCTAGTGATGATAGGTCGAGATTTTCCGCTAGGGGGTCGATGTCGTTTTCGTTGTTGGTCTCCGTTTTGTCTTTTTGTTAGGTGCTGCTGGTTGACGTAACCAAATGTTACAATCCTCTTCTCTCCGGGTAATACTTGCAGCAGGTAACCGATAGTTTCCTAACGATCACTTTTCCTTTAGCCCGATAGCTGTTGCGATAGCTAAGTCCGTTGACTCCTATCCAGCAACGTCGATCGCTAGGCTCATATAAGACAGTTTTGTCTTGATTCCCAAACGTGTGATAGATAAATGTTTTTGTATTGAAAGTAAATAGTATGAAAGAACTTAGATGGTTGCGTGAAGAACCCAAATCTCCTGCCCGGAGGGTGCCCTTATCTAGGGGTTCTTCCCTTCAACCCTAGCCCTGCGTGACTCATACCCTCGCGTCATGCGACTCATGACTCATAGTGAGTCATAGGGTGAAATCCATCAGCTGACTCGTCCGAGTCAGCTGCGCCACATCTTGCAACCAATCAAAACTCATAAAATAAGTCATGTGCCCTAACAGGGTCACATGCGTGAAACCCATGACTCATAACTATGAGTCATGTGCGAAATACATAAACCACATGACCACAATCGTGCGTCATGTCAACTATCAACCAATAATAATAAACCAATGACACGCTATTGCGTCGTCATGTGAAATCCTATGAGTCAACTGATCTCATAGTGTAAAAGATAACAAACCGATGACTAATAACTATTAGTCATGTGAGTGTCTGCCTTGCTTAGTCACTGTTTGTGACACTCATGATGATTTATGTTTGGTTTCAATTATCGTTTGATACTTAGTATGTTTTATGATTGAGTTTGATACTCATGATGTTTTATATTTGATTTCGACTATCGTCTGATACTCAGTATGTTTTGTTTATTGTGTCCAGATATCGTTTGATACTTGATATGTTTTATGTAATGTTTTAAGGCTACCGTTTGGGAGTCTTTATGGTTATTGTTTACAAGGCTCCGGTTAGCCTGACAACTGTATTTAAGACCTGCTATTCTCCGAACTTAAAGAGAGCAGACTTCGACAGACAGAGTTTTCAATATACTTGGTTCAACAGTTACTTCTTCAGTTCCCTTCGAGAATCCAATAAGACCAAACATACTTAGTTATTAGGAACTACTTGGTAGTTGCGGTATAGTAAGAAGTTTGTTACAACAACTTAGTCTAAGCCTCCGGAACTTAGTCTCGTTATATACCGCACTTTGGTATGGAGATAGTATCGTTACCCTATCGATTCCCGCCACCACCCAGGAGGCGGTTACAGTAGCTCAGTGGTTTCTACTCCTGTTGCAGTACTTCAGGTTGGCATTAGCCAGCCGAATCCCTCTGCTCGATTCACCACCGCTAGGACTGAAATCTGACCCTTCAACTTGGTGAAAAGCTCTATGAAATCAATATTATAACTTGAGAATAGTTCAGAGAGGAGAAGAAGGCTTTGAGCATTACCATCTAGTAGGGTACTGCCTTCTTTGTTGGCCTGGCACTGTTCACATTGTCTCACAAAATCTCTAAAGTCCTTCCTCCTTTCTAGTCAGGAGATATATTCCGATGTATAGTGAAGGTTTCTATGTGTGCTGTGCTCTCCTTTGGTGTTGATTTCACTAATCCTTAGTTCCCTAAGTTTCTCACTATTAATCCTATATCCCTTTAGTATGTAGAGGCAGTACTGCCCTCGTCAAGTCCTAGCCTAGAGTAGGCCATTTCAAATGTGATAGTGTTGCATTTTTCCAGCTTGTCAGCTATTGCTACAGTCTTGTGCCAATTGGTAAATAGGGTCGTTCCTATATCCTTTCATTATCTGTTCCCTTCAGAGAGTCTCTATTATATTCATAGCTTGAACTACATCTCTCTCATTCACAATCTGTTCGCACCTACATCAGGAAAATGTCGGAGCGTGGTCCAAGGTGGTCCTGAACGCTCCTGGTCCACCTAGGGGGGTTGTGGTCCCCGTGGTCCACCTGGTCCACTCCGATCCATTCTTATCCACACTGTTTGAAATTTTACCGAAAATGTGAACTCGGGTGGATCAGGCTGGACCAGGAGGACCAGGGGGACCATCACCCCCCTTGGTGGACCAGGACTGGTATTTACATTTTGCTGATGTAGTTACCTCACTCTCCTCTTCTTTTGCCATATCAGTGTCCACTTTGTAGAGGTTTCGATTGTGGTGGGGTAGCTTTGGTGGCTCAATAACTGGGAGAACATTATTGGAGGAGAGGGGCCCACCATATAGGGGCTTGGTGGGTGAGGGACATCTGGCCTAGTATACCGGATACTCAGACGTTGTGCAGGGGACATGTGTGGTATTGCAGCCAAGGGCTTTATGTGGTGATCTCTTGATCCTCGATAGATCTGGTCAAGGTCGAGCGGAGAAAATTGTTTCCTCATTGATCTCTATATCTATAGTGTAACCGGTATGGGTTACTGGTTAGGTTTTGAGCATTGTTTGATACTTAGTATATTTTATGATGGTGTTTGATAATCCTGATGTTTTATGTTTGGTTTCGAGTACCATTTGAGTCTTAGTATGTTTTATGTATTGTATCAAGATATCTTTTGATACTTGATAAGTTTTATGTAATGTTTCAATACTACCTTTTTGGAGTCTTCATGGTTATTGTTTACAAGGCTTGAGTTAGCCTGCCAAGTCTATTTAAGTCCGGAGAATAGCAGGTCTTAAATACACTTGTCAGGCTAACCGAAGTATTGTAAACAAGAACTATAAAGACTCCAAAACGGTAGCCTTGAAACGTTACATAAACTTATCAAGTATTAAAATAACTTAACACAATATATAAAATATACAGAGTATCACACTCAATCATAAAACATACTGAGTATCAAATGATACTCGAAATCAAACCTGTAACCTATACCGGTTACAGTTATCCTATCAATTCCCGCCATCATCTCTGAGGCCATTACATTTTTAACTTCAACAAGTTATGATTGAAGAATCTCAGGGACACAGTGGGAGCACACCTTCCCAGGATGGCCCCAAAAAGACACTAAAAGAACAACCAAGAGACAGTCATTGACAATGGACTAAGACACCTACGAAGGACTAGCTCTCAATAGATGCAGCAGCTAGGCCACTAGTCAGAGACCGCACTTAGCGAGATCTAGCAGAATTAGCAATAGAACTAACCAAGACTGCCACAGTAATCCCAGGTGGGTTTACTGAGTCTCCACGCAAGGGATCATCTAGGAAAGCCCCACAGCGCTGCCCGCAGACGATCCAGATAGTTCAAGTAGCAGCCACAACTCAGATAATATTTCTCGAGCCTGAGGAGCAGGAAGAGCAGGAAGAAATGATGATCCAGAACCTGTACCTGTACCTGTACCTAAGCTATTACCATAGCTTAGCCTTAGCTGAGGAAGCTAGTAACTCTGGTACATATTGCTTCCCTCTAAGGACTGAGGTGTTAGTCATTCTGCAACTTCGAATCGTGCACTGCTTCATTGGTGACAGCTGTACAAACATTCAAGAGAAATTGAGCATTGTGTTTTAAGGCATTATTCTGACCATTGCAGTCATATAATCAGAATCGTCATTCATAATTATTGGAGATCGAAATCTATTATTGAATGGAAAGGATATAATTTGGAATAATTAGAATAGTTTGTTGAAACTGGGCTGTGAGAATCCTGATATAGCATAAAATAAACAAGAAAGAAGATTTCTATCATAACTAACAGTAACTGGATCGACAATTTTATATAATATTATAAAAACATAGGCTTGAATTATCTGTCCATTCTATTTCTAAGAAAATACTATAGTAAAAAAATCCTGTTGTACTTTTGTAAAAATACTCTAGTATTTGTGGTTGCCGATACTAGTCCAAACAAAAATAATATTAAAGAGAAAAATACTTCGTGAAACTGGAAATACTATCATATTTTTACCATGCCGAACAGGGTCTTATTATTATATTTATTATTATATTTATTATTATATTTATTGTCCATTACAAACAGTTTCTCCCAATAGTCTATCGTAGCCTACCACTTCCTCTGCGGGCGATACCCCTCCTAAAGTCAGGTGACAAAACTCGGGCTATTGGCCATTTTAGACCAAAAATAGCCATTTTCAGAAATTTATAGCTCAATACTACCTAGGTAAGAAATATCACGTAGTTGGAAGAAGCATCAGAACAACTATTTCTTTCTATCATCAAAATGTCAAGCCTGTACATTAATAACTCATGATTTGCTGTGCAATAGTGTGCTAAGTTCGGAAAGTGACTTGAGATTTTGTATGAGGGTGCCATACAAAAGATACACTGCAACTACCTTTGTTACCGGTTACCTTTGGTTTCTCAATCCCATAAACCTTCTACCTCATTTTCTTTCTTGAAAACTACTCTCTACTTGTTCCTCAGTTTGATTTGACCTAAAGTGGAACGATTGGATGTGTTGGGGGGGTTGCTAAAGAGGGCTCGGTTTTGGTGTAAAATGGCCTTTAGCCCGCGTTTTTTGTCACTCGACTTTACATAAAGTTCCTCCACGACAAATGTGGAATGGTAGTCCGTATCGGACCAAACCAGATCTCTTTCACCTCAGCCAATAGTTCCCCCTCAAACATAGTAGCTGCGCCACTTCCGCAAGGCCTTTTTTTCTCGCTAACGACAGCGGGGTCTCTCCACTGGCATCCTCCAGATCGCGATTGATATCGCTCCGTCCCAGGAGCACTCTTACTACATCTTCCCACCCACCCATGGCTGCGTAATGGAGCGGAGTTCCGCCATCGTTATCCTGCAAATTAGGATTGACATCCTCACGCCCCAACAGCCACCCCACCATATCACCCTGCCCACTCTGAGCAGCCCACGAGAGAGGGGTTCTTCCATTGTTGTCTGGCTTATCCGGGAGTACTTCTTTCCGTGCCAACAGCATACCCATTACTCTACCGTCTCCCCGGTCAGCGGCCCAGGAGACCGCTGTTCTTCCGTCATTATCGCGCATCCCCAAGTTGACATCGTCCCGTTCTAAAAGTCGCCTCACGACTCGATGGCTCCCGTAATGCGAAGCCCATATGAGGGGTGTTTTCCCGTCATTGTCAGTAATGTTGGGGTCGACCTCATTACGCCCCAGCAGCATATTGACCACCGGTACTCTATTGCCCCTACACTTAGAGGCCAATAAAAGCGCGGTCTGACCATTGGTATTTGGGATATTGGGGTCGACACCAGGATGGCTAAGGAGGAGCTCCAAAGCTCTCATATGCGCTTTATCCGCGGCGAAGAAAAGTGGTGTTCTGCCCCCCACGTCTGGAAGATTGGGGCTGACATCCTTCCGTTCCAGTAGGAGCCTTACTACCCCATCATGTCCTCTCCCCGCAGACCATGAGAGCGGTGTCCTACCGTTAACGTCTTGCGGGTCCGGGTTGACCTCACCCCGGGCCAGCAGCAGCTCGGCTATCTGAACAACCCCGTTATAAGCAGCCAGTGCAAGCGGTGATTTCCCATCGTTATCTACCATGTTGATGTCGATATCCTTATGCTCCAGGAGGAGTTGGATCGCTCCAACCTTTTCGAACGTCACGGCCCACAAGAGAGGGGTTTGCCCGTAGTTGTCGGGGGTGTTGACATCTACCCCCCCGGATTTAAGCAGTATCCTGACACATTCATCATGGCCACTACCAGCAGCCCAAGAAAGCGGGGTTCGGCCACTCTCGTCCGGTTTGTTGTAGTCTGCCTCGTAACGTAGAGAATTGAGGAATTCTATCAATACCCCAGGCTTCCCGTTGCCGGCAGCCCAGGAAATCGGGGTTCGGCGAACGTTGGGGAACATCGTGTTTTTCTCGTACTACTCTTCCACCCCAGTGTTAGTACTCGAACCAAGAAACGGGGCCTTAAATGAGAATACAATCAATTGACAAGGTAGGCGGAAGATTGCTTCGTGGAGGAAGGAAAATCAAAAAGTTGGAGGACAGTCAAGGAAAATCAAGAAGTTGGAGGACAATCAAGGAGGGAATGGGGTGCGTGGAGCAGCCTCTTGTATACCTTTCCAGGACCGTCGTCGTCATCCCAGATCTCCAAATCACAGCAAACACTGCCAACCCTAGAAACTTGTAGTAAACGGTTACCGCTCCCACTTACCAGGTCCATAACCGAGCACACGCTAGCACCCACCTCAACTATGCTCACTGCCTAGGTCCCAATCTGATCTACCACCAAAACCGGCACGACCACGTCCTCTGCCGCGGAAACCGCCCCCCTCTGCGGAAACCACCCCTCCACGGGGGGTGAAGAACTTGGGCCTGTAGCTGCTGCTACCGTCCTCACCATCGTCGTCGTTTCTAGTATGGTAGAGCTTGCGCACATAGTTACCACTCCCTCCTTATAACTCCTCATCCTCTCAATACCAACATGCCTCTCCCTATCCGACCCCTTAGACCTCCCGTAGCCATACGTCCCCCCCAATCTTTTCAAATGTCTGCTACCTAGGGCGGGGTTCGTGTTTGCCGTTCTAGCAACGTCGGACAGAGCACTACTTGCGTGAAGGAAGCTAATTTCAGAAACGATATTTATGAGAATCTCGGTAAAAAGCGCCTAGGCATCGACGCGAAGATTTTAGTTCCGGCAATTAACTGGAATCCGAGTATGCCCACAGCGATGTAGAACATCATCGGGTCCATTAACATCCGCGGCGGAAAGGACTCGAATCTGGGCACATTGCCAGAGGGGACAAATATCCTGTTCCGGTTCTGGGCAAGCACGGTGGTAGAGAAACGTTTCTAGAGATTTGATAGCGCCTGTTGCGCATCCTCAAAGTTCGGTGATGGGGTTGAGGGTTGAGAGAGTGCCCTACTGATCAGGTACCCGCCGATGAGCTGCGAGAAGCTATGGGTTTGGTTGTCATTGTGCATGATGCCAAAGTCTATAACTCTCTTTGGGAGAGCACGGAAGAGCATTACCACCTGCGCTGTGAAGTTCCCGACTGATGTGGAGTAGTTGAAAATACTAGCGTCATTCTCTTTGAGCTCTCTGATAGGCTTGGATCTCTTCACGCGGCCTTGCTCATCAACTGCCACCTTGAACTCGCCGGTGCCGATTTGCTGGCTGCAGATTATTGTAGTATTAGACTGCATAGTTGCGGAAGTTTTTCTGGTGGGATCTTCATCGACTGTATTGGCCTCGCCACGGCCCCAGCCAGCGAGGATTAGGCTGCCACAGGCTTTCACGGCTTTTTAGCATTTCCCTCCGAGGCTTCGAGGCTCCAGACCCACTCCACTACGAAGGGGTGGGATCCTGGCTTCAATAACTCGACATCAATTGTTTTATTATTCCCGCAATGGGCGGCGTCTCCATCTGATATTGGCATGGTGACGTTGACTCCAAGTGTAGGCACATAGCTCACCCCTTCATCTATCCTGCTGATCTGTTGGAAGTATTACTGGGAAGTAACTGGCATGTCAGTCTCCCACCATATCCTTGCGTCATCGAAGTCTTCAAGCCAGTCTTGCTCCCTAGCTCCCACTCGAACGAGAGAAAGTAGAATTCATCCATGACCCATGCCTGCAAACCTGTGCCACCAACGACGTTGGCGACAACCAGCCACTGTTTCTCCGTATCTTGCACGAATGTCTCCACCAGAACCCCGTCCATTGAAGTGGCCCTCTGTATTTCTATGTTAATACTAGTGGTGAACGGGTGGGTTGTGAGTAGTTGAGAGCTCTGGTCGAAGATTCTACCTAACGCGACGGCGAGAAGGTTTGCCGTAATTACCATCATGGAGGCTAAGAAGAGGAATATATGGTCGTGGCGAAATTCAGCTGGGGCGATGAGGGAATATTGGTGTATTTTTAAGGCATAGAGAGGGGGCTGGTGACGCATTTCCAGTGTTCCCAACGGGGCAGTCCGTCCATCTTGAGTAAGGACGAGGACGGACGACTTTTTGCCGTCCGGGCCTGTCCTCCAGCCAAATTGCCCGACGATTCCGAGTGGAGTACCTTGGGCCCCACAGTCCCCCACCATTATTATTAACCCCTGTAATGTCTCAGTTTGGCCGTTTGATTCTTGCGCCAGGATTCGTTGTGAAACGAAACGCCAAGAATTAAGGCTACACAAAATAGTAACCCCAATTTCCACTTCCTCTGTTACTAGAGTTTGAGCTGCTTGCCCATTGTCGGAGTTAAAGGCCACTTGGCGCACAACTCAGAATACCCATAGTTGGACTGCTGTTATAACCAAGGGACTCCTCCATACCCTCAATTATGCCAAAGTCAAGAGTGTTGAGATACCTAGCACTATGCTAACATCAAAATCCCAGATGGTTTCTTCTAATGCGGAATCCTCAAGTGGAATTGAAATACCGGATAGAAATTGTAGAAATTGCGGAATCGAGATATGAAAAATGAGTGAAGTCAACCTTGGTGGTGAATTACTGTATCAAGCTGATCTTGCAATTTGCATCAGATACTATCTTCTATTTTAAACAATCAGCCACTTTACAGCCATTTGACTATTGGTATTCGGTACTACCTTAACATATTTCCCCACTTCATAATTCCATTTGATATATGAAAACTCTAATGCTGGTTGGACTCCTGGTATGATTATCTTCCACATGAACCCACCATACCAACTGCATCCCATCATTTATGATTCTAGTTACTAGTATTCACTAATAATGTTCCGCTCTCCCCTATGGTCCCCCACCGTTCCCCTGCAGTCGCCCACTATCCCCTACCGTCATCTGCCATCCCTAGGGTTTCTTTATAGGGACTGCGATTGCCGACTGTTACTGGTTGTCACTCGCAGTCCCATACCGTCCCCCGCTGTCCCCTGCCGTCCCCCATCGTCCCCCTTCGTCCCCCTTCGTCCCCAACCGTTGACTACATTTCCCATAACAAACCCGTAGTCTTCATGCACGCCCTGCATATTAGTTTCTCAGATTGCCGGCCAGTCTTTAGATTTTGCAGACGGGGACGGCATATTTTCCACCATCCTGTCCGGTCCCAGGCTCTTGGCAGTCCGTCCTCCGGGCCCTGTTGCACACCTGGACTGTTGGGAACACTGCCCATTTCCTCCGCGAAGTTCGATGTATGGCTAGTACAGTGCGAGGTAACCCCCAACCAAGAGCCAGAATAGCTTTGGAAGTGTAGCGATAGTCGTTAGAATGAAAGAGAAGATAATCTGGGTCCCAAGTTGTTTGTTGGAAAGTGTTGGCAGTCCTAATGAGCAAGTTAGCAATGTCGAGTAATCTTAGATGAGTTGGATCAAGTTCAACCATTCCACTGCAAAGCGAATTCCAAGTTATATAGGACAATGGGCAGTGTCAATAAGGCAATGTTCACAAGTGTTACTACGAGCCCAGTTCAGACACTCAGTTCAACCGGGCGACCAATTTTCTATTGTGAGGGACAGGGCAAGATGCATGTGGGTTTTGAGCTAGTAGACCATCACTACTGCCTATAGCATCCAGTCGGTATTCACCTCCATCTCCCTGTATCCCAAGTTTATATTTCCTAGACTCAATAGACAAATGTGAAGCCAGGCACTCATCTGTACCGTTAAACCTCTGAGAAGGGTCTCGCTGGGAGCAACCAAGGCCATCTTCGTTCCAGAGTATCCGGGTCAGGTAAATTGACAAATTTGCAACATAATTTTTGTAATCACGAAAACCACATTGCAGGTATTTTGTAGGTACTTGATTTTGAAATAATGTTCTACTGCAAGTCTAATTGAGGGAAGGGGGGAAGTTTTGCTATGTGGGAGATTGGGATAAATTTGTTTTCACAGCAAGGCCTGGTTTAGAGACTGTAGGCCTGTAAAACTCATCATAAGGTACTTGTTTCAGGGGTCCTGAGAATCACTAAGGTAGTTAGGATAGGTAAGGTATTAAGCCTATAGAAAATCTGAAGAGAAATAAATAGATTAAAAATAAAAATAAAAATCTTCAAATACTAGTACTTATTACTAGTAGCCCCTCGTCCCTAAGGGTCTTATCTATGTTTTACTATTGAATAATATATTTTGTTCAAGTGAGATATAAGATTTGTAACAGAATCTACTATTATCGCTATTATTCCTTAACATGACGTTAGATATTGCCTATTAGGATTTCCCTAGTAACGAATCATCCCTTACCTTGTACCTTCCCTATTGCTACAGTTTCCTATTAGGTAGTACTTTCCTTAGTTCGCTTATTACTACCTTTCGTTCCTTCTACCAAATTGGGAAACCATATGCTTCCTACTATGTATTACTGGTTTAGTACATTAGTAGCGATCCCTTATTTGTTTGATTCCATTACTTATTTTATTAGTTATATCCTGTCGCATCTACACCTTTATTTTAGGACTTAGTTGTTTTCGCTTCTGCCTTAGCGTAGCTTAGCATTCTCGTTTGAACAGGATATTGGTTATGATTTATTTGTATTTAAAGAGCTCGAGATCCCTTAAGGATTTGAACTCTCAAGCCTCACAGGAATCCTCACTTTAATATACTAAGTTGAACAGTCACTCTACTAGTTCCTAACCTTTGTTATATCTCTTGTAGAGATTTCCATCGACACTTCTCCTCCCTGTCCTTACAGTAGCGCCAGATCTCCCTCTTGGAATCTCGCAATACTCAGGAGCAGGTTACAGTAGAGATGATTTCATAAGCCTGAGCCGACAAGGATCAGGGTATACTATTGGAGTATACAGATAGAAAATCTGTTCTGAGAGTTCTGGGAATTGAGAAGGGATAGAGGGCCAATGGGGTAAAGCTGATAGAGGATATACAATAAGTAAAACAGACTGAGAGAGAGAAACAGCAGGGAGGAAAAGGGTGACAATAGAGTGTACAAAGTGAGAGGAGGTAGAGAGTACATTGGAACAGAAGGGTAAAGAAGAATCAGAAGGAAGAAAAGACAAAAAGGTGAAAGAGATTGAAAGGGGTTGAGAGGAGAGAGAGAGTATGGAGTGTAGGGGGGTAGACTTAGAGAAAGTTGAGGAGAAAGAGAAGACAAAGTAGGTAGAAGAGGTAGAGAGAGCAAAGGGAGTAGAGAGAGTAGAGAGAGTAGAGAGAGTAGAGAGAGTAGAGAGAGTAGAGAAGTTAGAGATTTTAGAGAGGTTAGAGAGGACATGAAGGGCTAACAGGGCATTGGAGGCTAAGAGGGCAGACAAGGCAAACAGGGGAGAGTGAGGTGAGGCAGTGGAGGCGACTGAGGTAGTCGAGGGGGGGAAGGCGATACATGAGAGAAAGGAGGATATAGTCGAAGAGGGAATAGAGTGGGTATAGATGATGAGTAAGGTAAAGCATGTAGAGAAGAGAGAGGTTTGATAAGGAAACAGAAGTGCAAATGAGTAGTGAGAAGAAGAAGAGAAAATGTATGTTTGGGTGAAAAGGAGAAGAGAGAAGAGGTGTAAAAAAAAGAACCCAGAAGAAGTGTTTGAGATGTAAAAAAGAGAAGAGAGGTGTGTAGAGGAAAGAGTTGAGTGGGAAGTAGGAAGATGAGGGAGAGAACTATAAGAAATATTAGCACTGGCAAACCGCCATATTATGGGACAGTTTAAACAGCCCTTTAGGTTACTGCAATGATCTATTCTTAGGGCATGCAGTAAGAGGATCTGATTGCACACATTTTGACAAGATGATCTGATTGCGCACATTTTAATATGTCTTTCAGTACAATATAGGCAACCACTACCCCAATAATACCAACCAACTAATGTAGTTTACCCATTAACAGCTCGGTACCCAAATGCAGCTCACTATTACAATCACTGGAAAATCAAATGTAAATTTTGTTATCTACTTAAATAGTAGTGATATCATACTATAGTAAAAATTTGCTAGAAAGTACGTTTAAATATAGAGAATCAGAATCTGGAGGTTTCATTTAATAATAATAAATATTTCCTCTTGTATACTCAATTTATTCAAAAATAGTTCAAAAACATCTTGCTTACAATAGTAGTCAAGAAAGTTGAAACCAACTACAAAACTGATTGTTTAAGCAAATAGTAAGTGCTCCCAGGTCTTGTATTGGATATATGAACTGCTTCGGTATTTGTTTGTGGCCACCTTGAAAGAAACTTTAACTGCAAAGACAGGTAGGGCTAAATATCGATCATATAAATTAGAAGGGATGATATCTACTCAACAAATCGACCTAATTTTCCAATACTTTGTAATCTACTTCAATAAAGTGATTCAAGATATGGTATAACTCTTCAAGGAGGGTGGTTATGTTTTGGAAATTTTATTCCACTATTATTGTAAAGTAATTTAGAGGGAAATTCTACCCTTCAGCCTCAACCATGTAAGCTACACATATTGGATAAGACTAAAAGCTGTCCAATATGGTCAACTCATATAGCTAAAGCTATTTAATAACTTTTAGTAGAGTTTGGGCATTTGCTTTTAGAAATTTCACATCTAAAGACAAAAGAGACTGAATTTTGCTCGTGATTTCTCGCTTGTGAGAGTTCAAGTTTGAAATCTCTAAATTTAAATGCCCATACTTTACTAAAGGTTATTGAATAGCTGTAGCTATATGAGTAGACCATATCGCAGAGCTTTTAGTCTTATACAGCATGTGTAGCTTTCATGGTTGAGGCTAAAGGGTAGAATTTCCCTCTACCTTACTTTACAATAACAATGGAATAAAATTTCCAAAACATAACCAACCTCCTTGAAGAGTTATTCAATATCTTGAATCACTTTATTGAAGTATATTACAAAGTATTGGAAAATTAGGTAGACTTGTTAAGTAGATATCATCTAATCTAGTTTATATAATCAATATTTCGCTCTACCTGTTTTTAGAGTTACAATTCCTTCCAAAGTGGCCACTAATAGGTATCAAAGCAGTTCATATATCAAATACAAGACCTAGGAGAACTTACAATTTGCTTAAACAATTATTTTTGTGGTTTGTTTCAACTTTATTGACTACTATTTTAAGTAAGATGTATTTGAACCATTTTTGAATAAATTGAGTATACAAGAGGAAATATTTTTTATTATTAAATAAAACCTCCAGATTCTGATTCTCCATATTTAAAAGTACTTTCTAGCAAATATTCAATATGGTATCAGTGCTATTTATGTAGATAATAAATTTTACATTTGATTTTCCAGTGGTTGCAATGGTGAGCCGCATTCGGGTAGAGAGCTGCTAATGGGTAAATTATGTTACTAGTAGCTCAGCTCCACAAACATTTCAAACATGCATTAGGGAGATTTTGCACCCGATAAGATAACAATAACAAGCAAGCCTTGGCGCCAAGGCTTGTAGTTTTCTAAATCTAAATGACAGAAGGAGGTTTTGCTAATCGAAGAAGATTGGGGAATAAAAAATAGATAGCTGCTTGGCGAGCCATAACTTCCACATCTCCTCACCTCCTATCACGATATCACAAAACTTTACATGAACTTTGCGATTCTGCTCTGTAAGGTGCACATGGTTTTTTTTTTTTTTTTTTTTTTTTTTTTATCAACTTTTCGATTCTTATTAGCTATATAACAACTATCTAGAAACACTTAGGGCTTCCTGTAGCGTACGGTCTGTCTGCTCCGTCCTGCCTTACCACATCCAACCTATGCACTCTGACCTGTTTTTCTCTCTAGGGTACAAATCAACCAGATCCCTCCCTATCCCAACCAATAGCCTGAACCTAGTTAGAACAAGAAAGAAATACCCATACCT
>Ga0307507_10005323_pt1 | contig 21278 bp, 8 predicted proteins | sample 7_EM_MG_FD_207223 | JGI IMG/M metagenome (GOLD analysis project Ga0307507, IMG submission 207223) | Populus trichocarpa ectomycorrhiza microbial communities from riparian zone in the Pacific Northwest, United States - 7_EM | ecosystem: Host-associated > Plants > Roots > Unclassified | place... | reverse complement strand
CATTAGTATATAGACCACGTAGTCTGCTTCATACAATCGACAGTCACCATCCCAAAGAGCATACAATACTATACGTATTTCGTGCCCCGGGATACGACTCACTCGTGCTATTAAGTTAGTACGAACAATATAAGATATTTAAGAATTTGTAGGATTTGTAAATTTCTATTAATAATTTATTAACTACTTCTTAAAAACTGTTTAGCCGTTAATAAACCTAATAAGGAAGAACATAAAATTTAAATAGACTGCTAGATACAAATGAGCTTTTAATAACTTAAAATATTGCTTTATAAGTACTCTAATTATTACCCACTTTAACCCTAACCTTAAATATATTATTAAAACAGACTTATTAGATTATACGCTAGGGAGAGTGTTGTCGCAATATAATAAGAACGGCAAGCTATATCTAGTAGCCTTTCTCTTCTAAAAACTTGCCCCTACTAAATTAAACTATAAGATATATAATAAGGAACTGCTTATAATTATTAGATGCTTTAAATAATAGCGTCCTAAGCTTAAAGGATTGTTGTTCCTAATATACATATTAACAGACTATAAGAACCTATAGTACTTTATAATTATAAAATAATTAATACAGCGCTAAATTTGTTAAGCTAAATACCTTTTATAATTTAATTTTAAGATTATATACTAACTAGGTAAACTTAATTAGAAGCCTAATATACTAATATAATAATTATAGGACCTACCTATAAATGCTTTAAATAAATAAATTATAAATTATTTATAAATCTTATTACCCCCTAAATGTTTTAAAAAACTATATCCTATATTTTTAGATATAGAACTTAATAAAAATAAATTAGAAGTTAATAAATAGAAAATAGAAATTAATAAGCTAATGGAATATAAATATAAGAATAATATATGGATAATTAATATAATAAAAGCAATTTAAATAGGAAAATAATAGTATAAGAATATTACACTCGCTAAATGCGAAATTTAAAATAATTAATTATACTATTAATAGAAGATAGTAGTTCTAAATTCTAAACCTTTAGAATTTAAGATACTTAAATTTATATACAACTCCCCTATAGTAAGACATCCTAGCTATATAAAGACTTATAAGATTATTTAATAAGTATACTACTAGCCTATAATATATAACTATATATAAAAATACGTTTAAGTATATAGGATATATATGCGTGGAAAGACCTCCAATATAAAGAAGTAAGGAGTACTGTATAATTATAGCACCTGTTATACCAAACGCGTTCTTACGCGTTTGGTGCACCAACCACTTACTTATAACTAATTAAAGGGGAAGGCGCGTTAGTATATAGACTACGTAGTCTACCTTAATAGAATCGACAGTTACCATTATCTAAAAGAGCATACGATACTATACGTATTTCGTGCCCCTGGATATAACTTACTTGTATTATTAAATTGATACAAACACTAATTAATAAGCGCGTATAGATTAGCAATCACTTAACACCTCCCCCTAAGCGATACACGACAGCGACTACCTGTTTATATCCTAGTACAACCTGCTAGAAGGTCGGAAGTTGGGGATTACGGACTATATTACCATCTTTGTATACTTATTTAAGTCTTAGTATGGTTTACTAGAAGTTTATAGACATGAATATAGACCTTTACAGAACCCCCTATCCTTAAACCTTAAACCCCTATTCTTACTACACCTTCCTTAGACCCCTTACGGAAACCCCTTACCCCCCTACAAACTGTTACGGACCTGTTAACCGCCTTTACGGACCACTACAAGACCTTTTCTACCCGCTACGTACTATACTACACAGTATGGCAGACATAAGCAAGCAGATTAATGAAGGTTAAGAGAAATGGAGCTAAGGAGTTAACCTTACGTCTATAACTGACGTTAACAACTATATTAAATTTAAAATCCTTAAATACGGACATTTTAAGCTTATGAATGACGACCTGTGGGAGTAATATAAGGAAGACTTTGCGGACTTTATGGAAGCTATTCTTAAGGCTTGCAACCCTATTGCCATCCGTAACCTATAAACCCTTTTACGTTACTAAGGTGTATGGGTTAAAAGGGATAAATAAGTTACTGTTGTACGGTCCTTATAAAATATAATATATAAGGAGGACCAAATGGAATGGACTAAAGAGGAAATCCTAGACCATATTAAAACTGGTAGACTCTTTGCTTCCTTTAAACTTAATAGGATCTCCAGTTTTATAGATAACCTATTTAACTAAATTCGTCCTATAAACTAAAGAGATCTTAGAATTAATCTTACGGGCTAAAGCATACCTAGTACTTAAGTTACGGACCGCAATACCCCCATAAACCAAAATACGGACTAAAACCCTTCCGTCACTTAAGTTACAGATCCGCAAACTACTTAAGTAAAGACCTATGGCAAGGAGCTAGCTAACCTAGCTAAGCTCTATACCGACAAATCCAAGTATAGCGGTAAAAACGACAACTTTAACTTTAAGCTAACTATCTTTACGGACCTCTGTTAGAAGGTGGATATTCCTAAATAGGAATTTAGCTAAGCCTACTCTACTATACTGCGCGGCCTAGCCCTTAACCACTATTATACTAACTTTAAGAGCAACCCCCTTGGTGTTCCCTTTAATAAGCTATATAAAGCTATATATAACTACTTTAAAGGGTCAGAATATAAGCGTAACATCCTTATACAATGGAATGCGATTAAGTTACGGACCGTAATTGATAAAAACACCGAAAAATCAACTATAGAGTGTCTGTAAATCCTTATTAAAGACCTTCGGCACCTATAGCACGGCCTTAATACTAAGCTTTAAACAGATAACTTCCTATATAACAAACTTATTATAGCCTACCAGGAAGCGGAACCCTACAAGTACGCCTATTACAAGCCTACAGACACCTTAACTAGCCTTATTAACAATTTACGGTCCTCTATTATAACATACAAAGTTTTAAACCTACTAGGCAGTACTTAAGCCTTTGTTACGGACCTACAAAAACCGTAAACTAACTTAGATGCCTACTTTACGGACCGCCGCTACCGCTAGCAGTACCCATACCAACTAAGTCCTACTTATAACCCCCGTAGCAACTCCTGTACAAAAGCATACCCCCATAAATAAACCAGTCAGAAGTGCTTTATGTGCGGTAAGGAAGGATATTAATCCATAAGACATACCTAGGAAGAACGTAACAAGTCTAAGAAGAGATTTAATAGTCAGATTAACTAGTTTATCTTAGACTACAAAGGAGAAGAAGTAGAGAAGTCTCTTAACAAGTTAATAAAAGCCCTTATAATTAACTTTAACTTAGATACTTAGGAACAGGAGACCTTAGAGACGTTCCTAACTACTTTTAGACCTTTTATGGACGGCCAAGCCTTTAATATTACGACCGTATTAGCTAACCACTTCTTTATATACTTAATTGCACCTAAAAACCAACCCATAAGCACACTTGTTGGACCTGCTACGGACGTTACGGACTGTAAACAGGACCTATTTGCATATATTACCACAGAACGCTATACCCCTAAAGAATTCTATAGCGTTATAATCAATACAGGTGCCTCTAAGAAGTCTACTGTAGGTTATGGACAATACCTTATATACAAGACCACCACAAATAGCAATATAGATATTGATACTATGCAAACTGGGGCTATAAACGTCTAATTTGGCATCAGCTTAACCGCATTAATTAGATTAGTTGCAGTTAAGACTCCAATTGGCCTAGTTAACTTCTACGTAGTAAAAGCGGACACCCCTTTCCTACTCTACCTTATAGACATAGATAGGTTACAGGTTTACTATAATAATGTTACGGACACCCTAATTGGCCCTACTATTGCCCTAGGAAGCAAGCATGTTACCCTACTAATTATATAACGATTTAGACACCCGTTCCTTATATAGGAAGAGACTTTACAGACCTATATTTGGGAATCTTTTAACTATAACCCATGCTACCTCGCTAGTACGGAAATCTACTGCCTATACTGCCGTTTCGGCTACCTGTTAGCCGAAAAGCTGTATAGAGTCCTTAAATACTTTGGATATAACGACGTTAATAGGAAGGCAATTAACCACCTAACTAAATACTACTCCTTCTGCTAGAAATACGGACGTTCCCTAGGCCGATTTAAGTTCACCCTTTATAAGGACCTTAATTTTAACCACTTAGTATACGTAGACATTATGTATATTAACGGCAGCCTAGTATTACACATAATTAATAAGGTAACCTACTATTAAGCCGCCTGTTAGTTGCGAAATATATCCATAAAGTATACTTAGGATATTTTACGGACCTGCTGAATTAACATATACGTTAGACCCCCTAAGTATATTACCCACAACGCCGGTAGGAACTTTATTAGTAAGGAATTCCAATAGTATGCTATGGCTATAACTATTTTAATAAAAGCCGTTCTAGTTAAAGCGCACTAGTCTGTTAGGCTTATTAAGCAAGCTTACCCAGCTCTATAGAGAGCTTACTAGATTATTATGGACAAGTATAAGAACATCTAAAAGGAACTGGCTTTACAGATGGCTATAAAAGCCGTTAATAACACCGCCGGCCCTAATGGACTAGTACCTACCCTTTTAGCTTATAGAGCCTACCTAAGGATAGGCAAACTAGACCCTCCTGCCCCATCTATTATAGATCAAGCAGCTATAATATAGAAGGCAATAGCCGAAATAGTTAAGTTATAGGCCAAATAAACCATTAATAGCGCTCTGTACTACCGCAACAGACCTAATACAACCTTAGTTTATGACCTCCCGCTTAACTCTAAAGTCCTTATATGGCGTAAGAGCAGTAATTAGACTGGACCTTATTATTTACTAGCTATAGAAAACGAAATGTGCTATATATAACTTCCTAACGGACTAACTAGCTTTAGAAGCACGTCTATAAAACCCTATTTTTGGTCCAAAAACATCCATAACGTTAAACTAGACAAACTGGAAGCACCCGCTGAACTAGATAAACCAGAAGCACCCCTACCCACTTTAAAAGTCCCCTAGAAACCCACTAAACCTGCTATAAAGTATGGTTAAGAACGCCCCCAAAAGCACCCTATAACTAAGAACCCTATAATAGAGAATCACCTAACCTCTGCAGGCATATCTGTAAAACAACCCCCACCTATAGATATATTAGTTCTAGTACAGGAAACCCCTTTTATAGACTTATAACGCAAAGAGATTAATAGACTACTTAAAAAGGGCGTCTTTGCAGTTGTAATGGAAAAAGACGTCCCACAAGGCGTCTGTATATTTAACTTACGCTTTATTAATAAGATTAAGCACCCTAGTACTAACAAAGCCTTTAAAAAATTAAGGCTTGTTATATAAGCTTACAACAACTAGGGAAAGGACTTAGTCCTTACGCAATCGCCTATAATTTAACGAGTTAGTCAACGGATTATACTTGTACTTATGCCTAGACTATAGCAAACTAAACCCGCAGCCCTCTATTTACAGGATATCTCGCAAGCCTATATGCAGTCTAACACCTACCTAAGTAGAGATATCTTTATATAACTACCCCTTAAACTTAATTTGCAACTAGGAACAATTTTATAGATTATAAAACCCCTTTATGGAATACTGGAAGCCGGAAACTACTGGTTTAAAACATATCACCAGCATCACGTTAGTAAACTTAAAATGGAATAGTCAACCTACAACCCCTGCCTCCTATATACCCTATTAAACGGCCTTGGTATTATCAGACTCTAAACAGATAATACCCTCTTCTTAGCGGACCGGACTTTTATAGACGCTAAAAAGACTAAACTGCAAAAGGTAAAGTTCTTAGTAAAGCTATAAGAGTAGTTAACTGAGTAGACTCTAATTAAGTTTAATAGAGGCTTAATTATACAAAAGGGCAACCTAATCCAGCTAACTTAGGAACGCCAAGCTTAAAACCTAAGGCTTGTTATAGTAAAGCCTACGGACCTCACCAGTTCCCGCAGAGAGACCCATAAAACCGTAAACATAAAGGACCAATACATTACACAGCGTGCAAGAGGCGCCTATATTGCTATAGTCTGTCAACCTAAATCTGCCTACGATTTATCCTTTACGGCCCAGGTAATAGATCTATAAGAGGAAAATATTAAGCAGCTTAATAAACGTATTTAGTGGCAAATTGATAATACAACAAGAGGACTTACTTTTATACCACTGGACCTAAATTCCCTTAGCTTACTAGTATTTACAGACGCCTCCTTTACTAATAATAGGGACCTATTATTACAAATTGGCTTTATAATTGTACTTACGGACCGTAATTAGGATGCAAATATAATCTACTGGTCTTTAATTAAGTACAAATAAGTAACCCGCAGCATACTAGCTTCTAAGCTATACGCACTAGCTTATAGCTTTGATATAGGAGCAGCAATTAAGTTAACAATCCAGAAGATCCTGTAATTGGAGCAATTACCCTTGGTTCTATACACCAATTCAAAGTCCCTCTACGACTGTATAGTTAAACTAGGTACGATATAAGAGAAGAGGCTTATGGTCGACCTAATATACTTACGTCAGGCCTATAAACGACGTGAGATTACAGAGGTTAAATGGATTAGTAGCGGAGATAACCCAGCGGATACTATGACTAAGGCAAAGCCGTGCCAAGCTCTTAAAACCCTAATTAACACGAATAAGCTCAATCTAAAGGTCATAGAATGGGTGGAACGAGACTAACGGAGCACTTATGGTTTATTTACGGCCCGTTGGAAGGCCGTACGGTTTATTTTACGGACCGTAAACAGGACTTACGGCCAGCTTAAGGCACCGTTTGGAAGGCAGCCTAGAAGGCACCCCGGGAGGGATTTCCTATATATTTCTTTTGTGTTTTACGGTCCTATTAAAAGCAATTACGGAGGTTATATACAAGTGGGTCTATCTTTAAGTACCACTAGTGTATAATTATAGCACCTGTTGTACCAAACGCGTTCTTACGCATTTGGTGCACCAACTACTTACTTATAACTAATCAAAGGGGAGGGCGCGTTAGTATATAGACTACGTAGTCTACCTTAATAGAATCGACAGTCACCATCATCCAAAAGAGCATACGATACTATACGTATTTCGTGCCCCTGGATATAACTTACTTGTATTATTAAATTAATACAAACAAGTACTTTAACCGCTACTAATTCTAATATAAAGATAGCGTAATATCTTAATTAACTTTATAGTTAATTTGCCTAATAGTAATAGGTTTATAAATGTTATAGTAGTTATTAATTACCTTATAAAATGCGATATATAATTTCCATAGACTTAATTAATATAATATTAGTAGCTAAATATTTTATTAAGCATGTCTTTAAGCTATACGGACTTCCTAACTTAATAATATCTAACTATAAAAGCTAGTTTATCTTAGACTTCTGGCAAGCTCTATATAAATAATTAAGTATTTAAATATAACTTTGAAATATATTTTATCTAAAGATAGATGGCCAAACTAAAATTATAAATATAATTATGGAATAATACTTATAAATATACTGCTCCTACCTATAAGATAACTAGGAAAAATGGCTACCTTTAGCCGAGTTTACTTTAAATAATATAATAAACGTATTAATAGGCGTGACGCTATTTTATATAACCTATAGACAAGACCCTTAACTTAGATTTAAACTATAATCTAAAATTAATATAATAGGACCTATAATTAAACGGATCTAGTTAATTAATGCGTATAACTTCGCTAATTAAATAAAGCAGTTAATGGAACTATTATAAAGTAAATTAATATACGCTTAAATATTATAGGAATGGCATATAAATAAAGGATAAGCTTCCGTATAGGACTTTAAGGAAGGTAATATAGCTTACCTAAATATATAAAACCTAAAGACTTAACAACCCTTAAAGAAACTTAATTAGAAGTTTATGGGCCTATACTAAATTAAAAAAAAACTAAGCCTATACGCTTATAAGCTTAAACTGCTAACTAAGATAAAAATATACCTAATGTTTTATATAAGTGTCGGGAATAAGGCAAGTTGCTATTACGCGAGGCATATTGCCGTCACGTATTGACGTGGCCCTAGCGTGGTGAGGAACCTTAAGTTCCTCACCCCTTTCCTCATTCCTATCAAGAATTAATCAACCATTATTATACTATCTATAAACTATAGCTACATGATATCACCTTATATTACCAACACTAATTAGTGGTTAACTTTACTGTTATACTATAGAACAGCTAAGTATTCCTAAGAAGAGATAAGCCACTATACCAGTGCTACTTGTGCTAAAGGAAGCTGTCTTTTAAGGTTAGAACTGGTCCTAAACCTTAAATAGAACTCTTCTACAAATCTAAAAATCTAAAGGCTAGAACTGGTCCTAAGCCTTTCCTAGATTACAGATTCTTGCGTCCATTACGCAATTTAAGGCCAGAACTGGTCCTAAGCCCTATAATCGCAGATTCTCATCTAAACGCGTACTAAACGACAATTAATAATCCCTACACCAATAACACCTCCTCTCCTATAACCCTATAACACTTCCCTTCCTCTAAAAACATGGCTAATAACTAGAGAGACTTCTTACCACTAGGGGTAGCCACGTACGTAAAACTCATCAATAAAGATTAGAATAATTTTCCCATTTTTAATACAACAACCTGTACGGCAAAACAAGTTAATAGCTTCCTCCTACACCATATTCTCTTCTACCGAAGTAGATACTACGTCAATGTACAACTATAGGAATATTTTAGGGAGGATTTTGTGGGATAGACTACTAATACTTAGGTACTTAGAAATGTTAATATTATCTAGGATTTTTAAGACTTTCTCTATAGGAATGGGGTATATATTACTAAGAACGGTAACCCAATTACTAGTAATATTTAGGCCGTTATTATTGGAACAGAGGAGCCAGTATGGACGGAAGCTAAAATTACACATTAACTACAGAAACCCAAAACCAACCAATATTCTTTAGAAGGCAACTTTAATTCATATCTAAACCCCTAGAACGCTACTCTCCCACCTAGAGGTACTCTTCCACCTAGAGGTACTTTTCCACCTAGAGGTACTCTTCCTCCACCTCCTTTACCGCCTCCACTTCAGCTAACCAGTGAGCCTCTATTATAAGAAGTTATAAATCTAATAAAGGTATATTCAGACAAAGAAAAAAAGTTTAGAGGAGAACTATACAACATACTCGGAACAAAACTATAGGTCTTTTACAACTGTTGTAACAAGGTTGGAATTTAAGGCCACTAGTACTACTACGCTTTCTCTATTATGTTAAAGGGACGGGCGGCGACATTCTATTACGACCATATTGCGGGTAAAAACTATAGCTTTAATATAATACTTTAGCTTACTAGAGCTTACTTTAAAACCAATAAGAATCGCCAACTTTATATATCTAAATAGCGGGAGACTATATTCCAGAGAGTTATTACTTCTAACCTAACAAAGACTTGTTTAGAGTGCCTTTAATTACTCTTTAATAAACTCTAGAAAATCCAATGTGGCTTTACCAAAACTTACTAAAATAAGAACAGCCTAAGGGACCAGGTTATCTTAGCTTGCTATAGTGTTCCTAAGTGCAATCTGGCGCTATATAAACCTACAGATATGTTTAAAGGAGTATATACCAAGCTACGCTCTACTATAGGTACTATAATGCGAATATAAGAATCTTAATAGTTCTATACCAAAAACCCTACCTAACTAAGTATTCCTAACTAATATAATTATAACTAGACTGACCAAATCTATAGTAGCCGTAGTAGGGAATACGGCAAAGGGTACAATTAACGTTAACTATAAGGCAATTATGGAGGTCCTTGTAGAGGTTCATTTTAAAGTAATTACTAGAAAAAGTGCTACATTTATAAGAAGCCAAATTGCTAGTTAACTAGACACTCCCTTAATAAGCAAAAGGAGGCATATAACAAGTTTCGTCAGAGTGCAAGAAATGTTAGAAATTATAAGGTTACTATAGCCTACTTCCAAAGCTTCCTGGTTCAATATAAAGGCGTAAAAGATCTTAAGGGTAAGGTTAATAAGACCAAATAGCTCCTTATAGATATGGAAATTAAGGACTACTCTCCTAACTAATACTTCACTAAGTATAGTAAGATAGATGGCATACAAACCGTCGCTATTCTTAATAACCAATCTATGCTCTATTCTATCACAAAGTTAGATATCTTTAATAAGCCAAAGAAAAGCTCCGCGTTCTCCTTTAATAACAGATACTCAGCAAATGTCTTCTATGGTATTATACTAGATACTAGAGCCGCAGGAGTATCTACAGTAAAAGAACCTCAAGTTCAAGCCCTTTAGTAGCTTAATAGCTCTATTTAGATTGACCAATTAACGGCAGGCTAATATACAATACGCTTTAGCAAGGGTACTATAATCTCTCTTAGCACAATTAGGGTCCAAACCCCCTTAGGATATATCACTTTCCATATTATTCCCACAAACACTCCGTTTCTATTCTGCATTAGGGATATAGATAAATTAGGTGTTAAGCTTAACAACCTTAAGAATATACTCATACAGGGAGATAATTGGGTGCCTATTATATGTAAGTAGGGTCACCCTTAGCTGCTCCTTTAATAACCAGAAAGGAGTGTTACTTAGAGCCATTTAACTAAGTCAGAGTTATGTTAACTATACCATCATTTTGGCCACCTATCCGTTTACTAATTACTTAGGGTTCTTTAGTAAGTAGGTTATAAAGTCAAGATTAAGGCAATTAAGCATCTTATAAAGTACTACTATTACTACTAAATAAACTAGAAGTCCCCTAGCCGATTTAAGTTTACCCTTAAAGATAACTACGACTTCAACTTCTGTATTATTGTTAACGTTATATATCTCAGCGGCAAGCCAGTACTCTAAGTTATTAACTTCTCAACTTTTTTCTAAGCCGCACGTTTCTTAAAGGATATATTAGCTAGGAACGCATAGGATACCCTTTAATTATACTAGATTAATATCTACCTAGGACCCCCTAATCAAATCGTCCATAATATAGAAAAGAACTTCTTATCTACAGAGTTTTAACAATAGATAAAGGTAATGGCAATTAAGGTTAAGGAAGTCCCTATTAAGGCACATAATAGTGTTAGAAAAGTGGAGCAATATCACATACCATTACGCCGCGCATATAAGATTATCTCTTTAGAACTAGAGGATGCTAGTAAAAAACTTACCTTATAAATGGCTGTTAAAGCTGTTAACAATTCTACTGGCCTAAATAGACTTATACCTATATTACTAGTCTTCGGCGCCTACCCTTAAATAACTAACAATTCTCCACTATCTCCCTCTATTATGTAATAAGCTGAGGCTATTCGTAAGGCAATAAAGGAAGTATAACATCTCTACGCCACACGCCAAGTCAATGACGTACTAGGAATAAGAAATGGCCTAAATACCTTAACTATACTTAATCTGCCACTCCAGTCTAAGGTACGCGTATGGTGTAAAAAGGGAGGATAGCTAGGCCTATATTAACTTATTACAATTAATGGCCAGACTTACACTATTTAAATACCTTACGGACCTACTTAGTTCCGTTTAACTGTTATTAAGCCTTACTATAAAGATAATAGTTCCAAGCCTTTGCAGGATACTATAGAAAATGCCTTAAAGAAAAGCCACGATTAATATACTCTAGAAGGCGACCACAATTCTAATATAATTATAGTAGATATGCCGCAACCATAACGCGGTAGAGGTCGCCTAAAGGGATTACAAAATTACCAATATCTTGTTAATTTTAAAGAGCAATTTATTGCCGCTATTAAGAATAGAGTTAAGCTATTAATGGCCTTTATAACAGCCAAGGAAAAGGCTGACTTTAAACTCGCAAAATAGCTCTAAAAGGAAGGTCGTATTATAACTCTAGGAGCTCCTTTCTAAGCATCTAATAAGCAGGAGATTAATAGTCTTATTATAAAAGGAGTCTTTAAATTTAAGAAATATAACCCTACTAAGTTTAATAAAGTTCGCATCTTTAAATTAAGAATAGTTAATAAAATTAAGGGCAAAGCTATTAACGCCCTATTTAAGAAATCAAGGCTTATTATCTAAGGTTACAATAATAATAGTAAGGAGGTAATTCTTACACAATCTCCTATAATTTAATAAGCTAGTCAGCAAGTTATTATTACACTAGCTCCCTCCTTAATAAAGAATAGAATGGCAGTTTATTTATAAGATATTACTTAGGCCTACACCCAATCAAAGACGCACCTTTAGCGCTTAATATTGGCATACCTTTTAGAGTAAATTCGTTACCAATATCCTAAAGATATGATTATGGTTGTGCTTAAGCCATTATATAAAATTGCAGAGGTAGGAACCTATTAGTGGGCTACTTATAGCAAGCACTATAAAGAGAAGCTTTTAATAACTACTTCTACTTTTAATCTATGCTTCCTAATTATAACTATAGGAACTCCATTTAGAATTGTCAGCATATAAACTAACAATACAATTATCTTAGGAGACGACCAATTCTTAGCTCTTAAAGAAGATAAGTTAGTAAAGGTAAATCTTATAACAAAGCCAAAGGAAAAGCTTAATTTAATAACACTATTACTCTTTAATAGATGCACCCTCTCCCTAAACAAGGATTCTATTGCTTTACGCTAGAAGGGTTAAGGTAAGAAAATTAACGTTATTAACACTAATTCTCTAAAGCAAGGATATATAGAGCAACGCGCTTATAGAGCTTATATTGCTTCTATCTATCAACCTAAGGCTTTATTTAATCTCTCTATTACCGCCCAACACCAGAAACCAACTAAGGACAACATTCTTACCCTAAATAAACGTCTTTTCTGGCAAATAAACCATCTTAATTAGGGACTACTCTATATGCCTATTAATCTTCCTACTACTAAGCTCTTTGTATTTGTTAATGGATTGTTTATAAACAACAAAGATTTTAGCTCCTAGTTAAGATATAAGATTATTATTATAAATAAATTTACTAGAGAAAATAACTTTATAATCTATAGCAATCTTATCTATTAGAGCTTAACTAAGAGTAAGTATATTACTTAAAGCGTTCTAGCGTTAGAGATATACGGAATAGTCGGCGGAGTTAATATAGCAATTGCAATTAGAACTACCCTAAAGATAATTATAGATCAACTTAAACTTTCTATTATCCCTACAATCATATATACCAATTTATACTCCCTCTATAAGTGCTTAGTTAAGCTTAGTACTATAAAGGAGAAGCGCCTTATAATTAATATTATAGCACTTTATTAATCCTATAAACGGCAAGAACTCTTTAAGATTTAATGGATTAACGGTTAAGATAACCTAGTAAATGCAATAATAAAGGCAAACCTAAATAAGGCTCTAGAAACGTTTGTTAATATAAACACTCTATATATATAAGTTAAAGGTTGGGTTAAAAGGGAGTAGGAGTATAACATTCTGTAGACCCTAACTTAAACCAGCCAATTAGGATTTTCCATCCCCAGGATAGAAAATTGCTATTAGCTCGCTTACTACTAGCGCCTTAGCGGCCCACCCGTCTTTATATTATCCGCCAAATTCTGCCAACTGCCGCATTGTCGCATATTGTCGCATATTGTTTGGTATTGTTATACACTATCTGGTATTATCGCATCCTGTCTGTTTATATATATATAGATAGCAACCACAAAAAGAAGAGTTGCCAGTGTCGGGAATAAGGCAAGTTGCCGTTATATAAGGCATATTGCCGTTATGTGTTAACGTGGCCCTAGCGTAGTAAGGAACCTTAAGTTCCTTACCCCTTTCCTTATTCCTATTAAGAATTAATTAACCATTATCATACTATCTACGAACCGTAGCTATGTAATATTACCTTATGTTACCAATAATAAGCTTACTATAACCTTTAAGAGACAATTCTATAACTTACAAAATCCCACTACTACCTCCTATAATTATTAATAATGGTAACAGTTTATACTTTATTAACTTAATTAATAATATACAATAAAAAAATATAATCTAAACAATTTAAACTTTTTATTAAGTAGAAAGGATATAAAATATAAACCTAGGAAACCTATAACTAGATTAAGGCTAACGCGCCTTCCTTGGTAAAAGAATTCTATAAGGACTATTCTTTACGGCCTACACATCCATACTCCTAAGAAAGTTATTGCTCTATCTACTCTGTCTATTCTATTTACTCTATTATAGATTATATAGATTATATAGATTACATTACCTAACCTTACTTACCATTTCTTGTTACATGGCCCTACCAGTTCCATCCTAAACCGTATTATTATTAACTAACTAGCTTCTTCCAACTCTTCTTTAAATAGTTATAATATTGTACTTAGAGAGTCTATAATACCATCTCCCTCCTCTTTATCTTTGTCCTTAAAGATCCTTAATATCTCTAAGTCGTCTATTAGAGATATAATGTTTATTTAATTAATTTGGTTAATATCCTTACCTATTATACCTAAAGCATCTCCTTCCTCTTCTATAGCTCGTTGGTCTTATACCGTTGCTACTATATTGTCTCTTAGTAAGATAATGCCGTCTCTATATTCTTATTGTATAAAAAAGGGGTTAGTTTATATTGCGCTAGTAAGTCCTTTATCTTAGCAACCCTCTTTATATTTAGAGTGCACTAAAGCGAATATTCAATTGTTCTATAATGTTCGCATAGTTTCTAATACTAAGTATACACGTCCTACTATTCTTAATAGCCTTTAAGTTCCCTTATTAATTACTACTAGGGTTCTAAGTTTAATCTACTGCTATAAAAGTTAATAACAAGCTTTTACTAGCATTAGCTAAACTTTATCATTTTCGTAATACTAAGTAAGAGGTGGCCACTACTTAATAGCGTGCTCTTAATTCTTATCTGGCTATATCTGCTTAGTTAATCCGTCTTAAAAAGGTGTATAAAAAGGTGCAATTTAAAGAATGGAAACTTGTAGAACAAGGCCTTTAGGAACTTAGCAATAAAAGAACGGATTCTCCTCTAACAGAGAGGAAAATAACTCTAAGTACCTTAGTAGCTGCTCCTCCTAGGTCCCCCTTAGGTAACTCGTTTTTTAGTAATTCTTCTTTATTAATACTGCCTGACCCTTTTTTTTAATACTCCTGTACCTTTTTTATAGCGTTTTTTAGGTTATCCAATAGCTCCTAGGTAGTCTTATTATAGCCTATCCACTTAACCTTATACTATATTTTGTTATTAATATCCTTATAACTAATAATCTTTAAAACTTTCTATTTATCCTCTTCTTAACCTCTATACATATCTGCCTTATAGACTGGTAGCTTAACATTTCTATATGCTAGCTCTAGCATTGCGATATACTATATAAGGTAGATCTTCATTTTCTCTAATAAGCTAAGTCTATATGTAACTTTTAAGATCTTTTCTTTTATTGTAAATGGTCCTAATCTAATATAGTCTAACTTTTTGCTTGGTTGTTAACTCTTAAAATTTTTATATAGTAGCTATACTTTATCTCCCTCCTTAAAATCTGGTACCTTAGATCTCTTAGCCTTATAGTACCTTTTTATCCTTATCTGTACTAGTTTTACTATTCTCTTAAGGTAATTATAAAGATTTATTAGTTTCTCCATTCTTTCTTTAGCTGTGCTACTTATCTTCTTTACTTACTATAGTATTAATAATGTTCTTAGTTTACACCCGTAGTTTACCTTAAAATGTAACATACCTATTCCTTCCTATAGTATAGTATTGTACGCAAACTGTATAACTAGTAACAATAATACCTAATTATTTTATATATAATTAATATAATATCTTAAGTACTGCTCCAGCGTTTGGTTTAGTCTCTCCGTTTATCCATCCGTTTATAGATAATATACTATTAATATTGCTGCTTAAACCCCTTATTTAGCTAAAAATACCTCCCAGAATACTACTATAAATTTTAGGTCTCTGTCTAATATAATCTTTATTAGGGCTCTATATCTTATAAACACTTCTTTAATATAGATTCTAGCCACATCCTCTACTAATATTTCTTCTGTGCATACTATAAAGTAGCCCTACTTAGTTAACTTGTCTACTATTACTAAGATTATAATATAATCTTATCCAGTAATAGGATCTTTTAACTTTAATAACTTTATAATAAAGTTCTATAATATAACCTCCTATGGTCCTTCTGGTACTTTAATAGGTTATAGCCCTCCATATAGCTTGTACCTTATTAGTTTGTTCCTCTAATAATCTGGATATTCTTTTATAACTTATCTTGCTAGTCCTTAAATTCCCTAGATAATATACTCTTCTTAAAGCCTTAATACTAATCCTATAGCTCTATTACGTTTTTACGTTATTCCCTTATAAAAATCTTCTATAAACTCTTTTATAACTGTCCTTAGTATATACGTGGCTTCTTAGTACCTATACTACTCTAAGTCTGGATCCTTGCCTTATACTTCTTAGATCTTTTATAACTATACACTCTCTAGTGTTTTATAGATCCTTTCTTTTCTTATTATTATAATCTTAGGATAATTATACCTAATTAACCTATCCTTATCTTTGCGTAATATGGCCCTTAATGGCTTTTCTTTATTTTATAACTCTGCCTTCCTGCTAAGCATATCTGCTCTCGCATTCTTAGTACCCTTAATATACTAAATTTTAAAATAGTATTCTGCAAGTATCTTAGCCCATCTAACTTATCTTTAGTTTAACTCTTTTGTTATTAGAAACCCTATTAGGTTCTTATAGTCTATTTTAACTATAAATAGTTTCTTTATGCCTTGTAAGAAAGCCCTCTATTCCTTAAGTGCTATAACTATACCTAGCAACTCCTTATTATAGATATTATAGTTTGGTTCTACTGGTGTTATCTTTTAACTATAGTACGCTACTAGATGCCATCTGTCTTAGTGTCTTTATAGTAAATATACTCCTAGTGCAAAGTCTAATATATTTGTTTCTATAACTGTATCTAACTATAGTTAGTAGATTTTAAGGACCGGCTTCTAGGTAAATAGTTCCTTAAGTTCTTAAAATTGTTTCTTCTATTTACTGCCCCACATTTATAGTTTCTCCTTTTTTATAAGTCTTATAAATGGCTCTATATTCCTTAACCACTATATAATAAACCTCCTATAGTAGTTGCAAAACCCTAGGAATAATCTTAACTATATAACGTTCTCTGGTTTCTGCCAACTTACTATAGCTTCTACTTTCTTTAGGTTTATACTAATTTTTCCTAGTTAAATAATAAATCCTATAAAATCGGTCTTTCTTATAAAGAACTCGCATTTCTTAATTGCTACTAATATCTTTTCTTCCTATAGTTTCTGTCACGGAGTGAGCACAAGCGATGATAATATATAGCGAAGTAGATATTATTAAGCTATATACATAAACTATATAATAAAGTCAAGACGTTGCGTAAGGAAAGAAGGTAAGGAAATGGGAGGAAAGGGGTATATATTGTTAACTTGGTTACTTGGTTAATACGTGCACGGGGTGGAATAGGCTTTGGGTTATAGTCCTAACAGATCTTAGTAGAATGTAGCGGAATATAGTAGAGGACGGCAAATTGCCGTAGATTGCCGTTACGTGATGGTAAATTGCCTTAGATTGCTGTTATGTGTCTTAATTAACTGAGTCGTTAACATGGAGGTTAAGACGGTGGAAATAGGTGGACGTGTGTAAGGTGTTATAGAGGTGTCCTATAACAGTACCCCCTCTTTAAACTTGAGCTTCTGTGAGATGGGGCTGTAGTAGTTTTAGGTAGAGTTTGTGAAAGTCTTCTGCGGCTTATGTAAGTCCTACGGAGTTGATAGGTTCCTATAAGGGTTTAGTAAAGCCTCTCCACTTTGTAAGGTATATATACTGGCGTTTCCGTTTGTTGTACTTAATGTTATTAATTCTTTTAATGAAGTACTTATCCTTACTATCTACCTTAACTGGTGGGGGAGGGTCCTGGATCTGTCCAGGCAGGGCGTCTAATATAGGGGCAGTAGGGTAGAGGACTGATATATAGAATACGGGGTAGATTTTAACTATATTAGGGAGCTTCAGTTGGTAGGTATAAGGAGAGACAACTTTTTTAACCTTATAAGGGCCGGCGTTCTTCTAATTAAGTTTCTTAGTAGGTTGTTTTGTGTTTAGATTTCTTGTGTCTAGCCAGATAAAGTTACTAATTTGGTAAGCTAGTGCTAGGGTTTGGTTCTTATTTGCTGCGGCTTTATAGACAGACTGGGCCTATATTATTTTATTAATAAGAAACTCCTGTAGTTCTTCTATCTTCTTTATAAATTTGTTTGCTTCTGTAACTTATAAGGCCTAATAAGCTAGACGAGAAATATTACTAAAGGGTTTAAAACCCATTTGTAGGTGCTGGCTGTAATTAGCCAGAAATGGGGAGACCTTTATGGTTTTTAAGATGGAGTTATTTGCGGTAAATTTGGTAAATATAAGCCAGTCTATCTAGTTGTTCTGTAGATACAACGTATATATCCAAATATACTGTTTTATTATAGCATTTGCAAGTTCCGTTTAACCATCTATTTCCGGGTAATATGCCGTAGATAACAGTGCTTTAATATAGAGTTGGGTAGTTAGTTTTTTCTAAAATGCTAAGATAAACTGGCGGCCTCTATTAGAGATAATTGTTTTGGGGAGTCTATAGAGTTTCTATATATAATCTAGGAATAGTTGGGCAACGGTAGGTACTAATATATTAGGGTAGGCCATTAAGTGTCTTATTTTAGATAGTTGGTCTATAACTACTATAATATTCGTGTAGCCTTTACTTTTAGAGAGATTAACAATGAAGTTAATTAAGATATCCTTCTATCTTCAGTCCGGAACAGGTAGTGGCTTTAGAAAGCCGTTATATGTCTTATATAAAGCTTTAGCTCGTTAGTAGGTATAGTAGCTAGAGACGTACCTTTGTGTTATATTATATATATTTAGCTAGTAGTACTCCTATTAGAGTAGTTCTAGGGTTTTTTCTTAGCCTAGGTGGCCGGCTACTAGTAGGTTATATACGTGTTTAAGGAGCTTAAGCTTAAGCTTATTGTAATTACGGACAACTAGGCGGTTCTAGTAGTATAAGTGGTCTCCGCGAACTTTATATTTACTTAAAGAGATCTTTTTAGAGCGTTTAACGCCATCTTAAATTAGCTTAAGTATCTCTTGGATAAACTTATTATTTAGGTATTTATTAATTATAATCTATTTAATTAATTAATTAGTTATTTTAAGGACGTATACCGTAAGGTCTTTAGCTAGGGGATTAAATAATTTAGGATAAAGTAGGGTTTAATTATGGTAGGCGCGCGCTTCTTCCTATACTGTTATGTCTTGTAAATGTTAAGTTAGGGCATTAGGTTTTTAACCTTAAACGCCTAAGTAGTACGTAATTAAGAATTAGAAATAAGACAGATATTCTAACTAGCGGGCTTAATAATAACTTACCTATTTTATGGTTATAAAGTACTATAGATTCTTATAGTTGCTAAGGACCTTAATTAGAAATCCAGCACCTTCTAGTTTAGGTTGCCATTGTTTAAAATATCTAATAATGGTTAATAATTCTGTATTATAGATCTTGTAGTTATATTCGGCTAGACTTAATCATTTTAAAAAGTATACTATAGGGTACAGTACCCCTTCTTTATTATACTAAGACAGAATGCCTCTAGTAACGTAGTTAGATGAGTTAGCTTCTATAACACTCTTTTAGTTTGGGTTAAAGTGTTAAAGTATAGGTGCGGTAGTAAATATAACTTTTAGATAGGCAAAGGCCTTCTTATATTCCTTATTAAAGATAAAGGCTTTATCCTTTTAGGTTAGAGCTATAAGAGGTAAAACTAGGGCGGAAAAGTTATTAATAAACCATTAATAGAAATTAGCAAATCCTATAAAGGCTCTTACATCTTTAACGTTCTTGGGTTCTTGCTAGTTTACAATTACTTTAATCTTCTTTAGGTCCATTTATATACCGTCTATAGAGATAATAAGTCTAAGGTATAGAACTTCCGTTTTATAGAACTTATATTTATCTATATCTAATTATAGTCTAGCTCCACATAGGGCTTTTAAAACAAGGTTAACGTGTTTCTTATATTTAGCTAGGTTATTGCTGTATACTAGAATATTGTTAATATAAGCAGTACAGAAAACGTCCAGGTAAGGTTATAAGGTATTATTTATAAAGTGTTAGAATAAACTTAGGGCATTTATAAGGCTAAACGGCGTCACTAAGTATTTAAATAGTCCATATCTAGTACGGAATATAGTAAGCCATTTATCTCCTTTTATAATACAGAGGTGGTTAAATGCGTAGATAAGGTTAAGTTTTATATAGTAGCAAGCCTTACTTAATTGGTTTAGTGTCTCTTAAATTAATAGGAGCAGGTACCAATTTTTAATAGTAATAGCGTTAAGAGCTTGGTAGTCTATATAGAAGCGCAAACCACTGCCAGGTTTCTTAATAAAGATTATAGGTATAGCTATAGGCGAAGAGCTTGCTCTAATAAATCCTTTACTTAGGTATTTATCTAAGTACTTCTATAACACTTGGAGTTTATTTTAGGACATTTTATATAAGGGTCTAAATCCTAGCTGTTTTCCTTCTTTAAGTATAATCTTATAGTTATATGGCTAGTATTCTGCTAGCTTATTAGCTTCCTTTTATAAAAATACTTCCAGGTTATTATAGTGGCATACTAGTACTTTTATAGCAGGGTTAGTGTGTTTCTTTAGTGCTAAGGCCTTTTTAATATCGGCTATTATAATAGTAAAGATTATATATTTAGGTTTCTTAGCGAGTTATGCTAATAGGGTAGCTCCAATTATATAAATATCTAAGGTGTTAAGCAAGTTCGGATTATTCTTAGTTTCTTATATAGTTTCTTATTTAGGTTTAAGCTTAGTATTAGGTATAGAGTTAGTATTAGATTTAGGTTTAGGTTCTTTAAGTATCCTTTTTATAATAGAATACCAGTTCTTCTGGTACTTTTATATATTAAGCTTAAGCTTCTGCTTAGTTTAGGGTATAGCAGTTAAAGTTAGTTCATATAGTCTAGTATAATTTCCGGGTTCTTAGTGGATATTAGTAGAAATCTTATATTAGTAGAATTCGGTGGAATTCTTAGGTAGGTAGAATTAGGTGGACTTTTTAGGTATAGGGTAGATATTAGTAGAAATTTTAGACTAGTAGATCTTAGTGGATTTTCTAGATTTTAGTTTAAAGTCTAAGTAGTAAGTTATAAAACACTTCT
>Ga0307507_10005322_pt1 | contig 21285 bp, 14 predicted proteins | sample 7_EM_MG_FD_207223 | JGI IMG/M metagenome (GOLD analysis project Ga0307507, IMG submission 207223) | Populus trichocarpa ectomycorrhiza microbial communities from riparian zone in the Pacific Northwest, United States - 7_EM | ecosystem: Host-associated > Plants > Roots > Unclassified | place... | reverse complement strand
TCGTGAATGTTTTTCGCTTTTCCATATTTCTAGTAGCTAGTATGATTAGATTTTCATTGGTTTCTGATATCACGTGTCGTCGATCATTTCTCTGTTAGGCTAGTGTTCAACATTTCAAACGGGGCTGGAATGTCTCAGCGGCCGAGGGGATACCAGCAATTTGAGCTCTATCTGAGCTTGGCGTTCCGTTCCGCCCTGGGATTCGATTTCCTCCGATGTTAGGGTTCCAACAGACATTGGGGTTCTTGTGAGTGTTGCGGCTAGTGTCGGGATTCCTTTGTATTTACATTTTTTAGATATTTTTTTACTTAGGCTAGCAGTATTTGCGCACGGTAAAGGTTTCCGGAAATGTTAGCTTTGGCTTGGTGCTAACTTAGGTGTGGTCATCTTTAATGGGGGAAACAGTGTTGCCGCGTTGATGTCCGGTCAATTTTGTCCACTTACAATACCATTCAACCAGCTCTGATTGAGCCCCCTCCATGTCCCAGATTGGGGACTCTTTAAATCTAGAACTCGCTCCGACTTAGCAGGATAGGATGACTGCGGCTAGTGAGAAGATGGGAGTGAAAATTTGTGAATCAAGCGAAGAGTTGCGAGCTTAGCAGAAAAGGTGCTCTGTTAACTTATATCTCTAGTGGGGAAGTTCTCAAACAGCAATATCTATATCGCACCTCATCTACATGTCCTAAACCCGAGATGGGTGCTATCGTGTATCCAATTTAGGGCGCCTGAGGAAAAAAGCAAAAATAATTTTCTGTGATCTAGCGCCAATTTTACAAGCGAAGAAGCAAGTATATTAAATAACAACTATTAAGAGAGAAAGAAAGGAAAACTAAAGTGATCCCGAAAGAACTAGAACAGAGAAGACCGAGTCATGTTCCTTCATTGTTGTCGGTAGTGATGTTCCACTGTGAGAGGCATCGCGGGGAGTGCTGCTGCAGTTGTCGCACGAAATCGTTGGTACCGATCCATCCCATGGTGACAAGGAGGGCGCTTGTTGTGGGTTGAGGGGCGGTGGGTGGGCAACAAGGGACCAAAACCCGAGATGTAGAAAGCTGTAAAAAGCTTGGGGATCTCGAGTTTAGGGAGGTTCGGAGCTTCTATAATATTATGTTGTCTGTATCCCACGGGCCCGTTGTGGTGGGGCTATTACCCCGCGCTAAGCAGGTACCCGGCTATACCTTTTCCCGATGACCTCCGAATCCCTACTTGTGCCCAAAGGGGATGTCCCGGGTGCTTTGTCCAACTGGCAATGGGTTATTCCAACCCAGCATTTGAATTTACATCTAGGAGCACATCATCAGCGCATGACTTAGCCTCCCGCCTTGGGACCCTCGACTCGAATATTTTTCTAGAACAAGGACGAAATACTGCTGGGCCATGGCAATGCAGGTGCAAAGCACAACACTAAAAGTGATGAGTCCTCTTGAATCCTAGCCAACCGGACTTGATATAACAAATCAGTAAACGCACTCCGTGTAACCGTCACGCACAGATTCAATGAGCTGCATGAGAAAATATGAGAAGCGAACAACCAAGCCTCCCTTCCCTCCAACACTCCACTCATAATTGGCCGATGTTTGTTAAATGAGCTGCTATCACACCCGAAAATTGGCCGGAACCCCGGAATCTTGCTGGGATGGCAGTTGTAACAACAGTCAGCTCCACAACCACGAGCACAGTACCCGATATCCCTACAACCTTCAGCCGTACTTGTCCCAGGCAAGAAGTATCCGGAAATAGGAGCGGTAAGTTTTTGATGGGCACGGATTTTCTGCTATATTTTGCGAATCCCTGTTTCTGGATACTTCTTGCCTGGGACAAGTACGCAGCTCCTCACCTCAAAGCCCATCTTCTGTCTGCGCACTACCTGCATTTGAGGACCCATACTAAATCGGTCCTCGAGTCTCTCTTTCTTTCCCTAAAAACACTTTAAGATTGAGGGACACCCAAATACACCACCCCACCAAATACCCAGTCCCCACTGATTGGCTTATAGCCTTGGATTACTAAGATTCGGCCAATCAGTAGCGAATTGTGTATTTGGGTGTTGGGCCATTGCTTATTCGCTTCGGGTAATTTAGCTATCCAAGTCCATCTGCCCTATGCTCGTTCCTACGAGTACAAAAATATATTCTCCTACCCCTCTTCCTATCCCCCTCTCCTTTCCACTCCCTTCTCCCACCACTCCCAAGCTCTGTGTCTCAAAGTTATTACTTGTAATGGGTGACATCGCCCTTAAAACACCCCCCTCTCGCTACCTCTCCTTCCTTTGTCCTTTCGTCGCCTTTTCATCGCCTTTCTTCTCAACTCCTCTCTTCTCCCCTCACTACTCCAATTTCTCTCCGTCCATTTAGCCCTTCTCCCAAACTCTTTAACTCGCTTAGCACCTTCCTTTCCAATCATTCTAGCCATTTCCACCCCTCCCCCATCCAGCACTCCTCCCCGCCATCCCTTCCACACCTCTTCCCTCTCTTTCACAACCTACAATACAAATATTCGCATACTTCTCGCTTACTACCGGTAGGTCGGTGATGCAGCCACGCCGACAGGGAATCCGACCGCCAATACCGGCAGTTCAGTACTCGCTAGCCCAGCGCTCACGCACCCCTTTGTTGCATCGTTTCCTATACGTCCCACGCAATGGTACCCTCACATAGGGAGGAGGGAGGTAGGCGTCACGTTAGAGGAAGGCGGAATATCCCTGAAATATTCCCGTCTTCCCCTCTGAATATCCGGGTACTTCTTACCTAGGACGAGTACCCCCTAGCCCTATACGACGTTGAAAATTTTCTGCCACCCCCATCAGTTTTTGAGGTAGTGGTTTTCAAGTAGCTTTTTACTAATAGCTAAAATTTCACAGATGTGGGGACTTCAGAACACAACCAGTATCAGCCGCATGGCCGCACCTCAGCTGACATCACCGAGGAATACCGGTAGTGAGGCCGCGGTTCAAAAGCCTCTTGGTCACCTATGGCCCAAACAATGATAGGGGGCACAATATTTTCGGAGTCTTCCCGGACAAAAGGATAATTATCACGCTCGTCCTCTAGTGCCCAAGCCAATAAAATAGGTCGCAAAGCCACACAAAGGAACGGAGTAGTGGGAAAACACCCTTCCCTGCCGAAGATAGAGGGGGATATAACCGACCTTACTAAGAGTGTCAGTCATAACGTCCAATACCTCCAGTTTTCACGGCATCCGGAGGGTTCGAAGCTATTAGAACTCTATGTCGAAACCGGATATAATGCACACTACTAAAATACGTTTGTATCGCTTTGAAGTTCACCGCTTTTACCTCCTGGCTTAGGGCCCGTTTACCTATCCGTCTAGTTAAGAGATTTTTGTGGGCAACTAGACGGCGACGTCTCAACCAACATCCTATTCCAACAGACGTGGCAAAACTGTTTACCTACTTTTCAACCGTCCTATATTCTGGCTGCTAGACGGTCAAAACAGGACGCGGCTCGAGAGGTCGTCTTGCAACCTCCGTCTAGCAACTCCACCACAATGCCCTCACCTATCATGCCCGCACTCACAAGGATAGCTACCAATCAGCTCGTTTTCCTTGCGCAATCAGCAATTCCCTTTCTTATTATCTCGTGTGAGTTCAAAGACACAATTCCCATCTTGTGTTTGCGATGGAGGCATTGTTTGTTGGTCTAATATCCACCGTTGAGAATCAAAACCTCCATGGTTGCACACCTGACATCAGTTGATCGAATTCTCCACACTAAACCATAGTAGACGGTATATTAGGTAAACACGCACGCATCCATTCTCCCTACACACCTTCCACCGTCTAGCCCTCCTTAACGGTCGGCACCGTCTCCGGTTGCTAGACGGCTGTCTATAGGTAAACGGGCCCTTAGTTAAAGGAGATTAGGAATGGGGGTGCTGATTGGTTAGTGTAGGTGTGATGGGCTGCTGAAATACTGACTTAATGAACAGCGAGCTGAAGCCCTCCTCATAAGTCAATATACTACAGGAATGCGGCTATCAACAAGGTAGATTCAATCCAAAAGCTTCCTTTCCTGACTTAGAAATCACCTACTTCCCTGTGTACACTACGGACCTAGCTATATAAGTGCCTACTAGAAAGTTGTGAATAGTTGATTTAGGTTTACCCGGAAAATAGTCCCTGTTCTGTGGGAAAGAATCTCCCCTGATACTTGCACAAGGAGGTATTTTTTTGGACCCCGGGAAACCGAGGCTTGGGTAGGATAAACAATCTTCTACCTACTAATTTAACCAATTAGTCACTGCGGTCTGGTTAGTTATTAGATAACTTAGAGGCCTACTCATGCCAAGGTTATGGCTAGCACCACGGCCCTCGAATCCTTACCACATGTAGTTGGCTTACAACTAGTGCTCGGGGGTTGTGACGCTCCAGCCACAGCCTTGGCAACAGCATTATTGCTGCTCAAATCAGGATAATATTATATAACGTGCTCGGGAGTTGGCATAAGTCGGGTGCGCTTCCAAAACGGGTCGGGTATTTGTGTGGAAACTAGCACACATTAGGAAAACCTGAGTGATCCCTCATGATCGCAACAGGTCTCCCGTATCTAAACTTATCTCTCTCCTCTCCGTCGGTATCAAGAGACTTCTTAAAAAGTAAAAATAAAAACCTCTGTGTCAGTACTCTTTCAAACAAAGTTCACCCTACCGAGCTCAATTATCAATACCACTAAAATTCCGCTCCATACCATGTCATACATAAGCCCCCTCCTTGCACCCGTGGCCCCCGAAACATATATATTATTACCCTCTCTCCTGTGCATGAAGGAGACTAGCTATCGTAGGTCGGTTCTGTTAGTTTACATGGACTATCCACGGAATACGTACAGTACCTGGAGTAGGTGCACGTGAGGTATTAGGTGAAAATAAGACTCCCCAGCACTGTATAGTACTATGAATAATAGTGAAATGCGGCCTAGAGTATCTCTTAGTAATCATCATGAATTGTCACTCGAGGCCCTTGCTGTAGCCTGTGCTGGAGATAGGCGCACTTGGTGCCGGAGATCGCCGCACTGTAAGGCTGCAGCGGTATGCGTATGCACCGGTGGAGGGATTCCCCAGTTGTGGAAAGTTCTCCCACACTTGTTTTCTTCCTTTTTTCCCTTCTCGGATTCACTCCGTCCTTCCAGTTTTTGACTTTATACTGAAGACCTTCCTCTCCTTTCTCTTCATCTCCGCTTAATACAAACTCTGTGTTTTGATGAGCCGCTCTACTCTACTGCATAAAACCCTCATCTCCAATCACCACCTCCGCATCGATTATTTTCAGCAGCATGACCCACCACCATTCCCCCAGCCCCGTGGTGGAATTCGCTAGTGAGGCTAGCCCCCGCACTCGTAGAGTGTTAGGAAACGGAAGCATGTGCCCCAGTGGGAGCAGCATTGCTAAATGGAATGGTGGAGGCCATTCCCCGAAAGGCCCAGAAGGAATGCTTACACTAGCTCTTCGATCCAATACTGAACTAGATGCAAACTACGGTAGCTCTCAGATGAGAGGCTATCAAAGAAAAAGAGAAACCCGAGCAACATCTAGGGACACAAACCTACGAACCTGGGATGGGAAAGTCCCGGCGAATTTAAAGACTGTTGTCAAAAATTAGGCATCTAGAGTTCTTCCTGATTGTGACACGAAATAACACCTGACATACCCGGAAGCGTCCACTCCCGGGTAAAATAAAATTGCTGATAAAAAAAAAGGCACTCCTCTCTACAGGCCCCGAGTGACCAAACATGATTTCTCCGCTCTTGTTACTTAGTCAGAAAAACACGCGGAAAAGTGTTTATGCGTGTTTTCCCCCTCAGCTACCCATTTCTTCGCCGCATATACAACCATAGTCTCACATATTTCCCGCAATTTTCAGATACCTGCGCAGGCATACCGCGGACATCTTAGGCCCACGCACCAAATCGAACAGGGCTTCAACAGCCCTCCACCCGACAACAGCACAAAAGTGGTTCGCCGGGAATTTTAAATTCTCAACTACGTCCACTCAGCAGGGATTCGAACGAGCGACGTTCCCCGTTTTACATTAGTACCGACCGGTTCCTTAGCTATTAGACTATCAAAACTAGTCGAGAGTCAACTCCCTTCTTCAGATTTTGAGTTTGAAATTATTTTTTACCAGGTATTTCCCCAATAATCATGCGCTCTAATGTACCTGTGGTATACAAAACGTTGGGGAGCGCAACTTCCTATTTTGCTGAATTCGTTTTCCATTCCTGAAAATGAACTAAGCTTGCGTACAGGGGGGTTTTCCTTTTTTGAAACCCTCCTCAATAGCCTAATACTTGAGTAGCTTTTATACATTACTGGATGATAAGGTAATAAGAGGAATTCCAGAACTGCCAGCTTAGTCCGGAACTCTTGGATATAGAGAATCATGAATAGTCACTCGGTAAAGTGACTTGCGATGGCAGGGTACTGTACCACCTGGTGAAAAAACGGAAATTTTTGGTGGCTTGAGCCTGGATCCGCATCGGCACCCTAAAATCTCCTAGTCTAACTCGCACTGGAAACACAGAAACCACAAAAATTTCCAAGCATTCGTTGGTATTCTGCGACATCATTAAGCCAGCTGTTTGGTGGCGAACAGCATACTGCAGGCTTCAAATCGTGGGGTGTCAAATAAACGCGAACACTTGCGCTGCAACCGAGTACCCAAGTCGGAAATCCGCGAAGGTATCCCCCGCTATTACAACACATCACAACTAAACTAGAATGGTACTACAAGTTACCCACCCCTACAACGGCACCTTTTCGCTTTGTGATGCCGGAACATTGACCGATCATATTAGCAGAGAGAACTGGTGCCTCCAAAGCTATTGTGTGGGTACTGGTGGTGTAACCTTTTTGAGAGAATGTGTCCCGATTTACACTACCTAGATACCAAAGTTAGGGTTGAGAAAGAAATTCCGGATTCCTTTGAGCACTGCTAGGAGTGACTATATTCAGTCTGTTTTCACAATCTGAAATTATATTTATTCGAGATTTTAAGTGTATTTAATTTTCTATTTCTATTATTGAGGTAGCTGGAATTTTTATTATAGATATTCGGCTGGGGTACTTGGCTGGGACCTAAAGGTATTTGTGTTTATTTGGCGCTCTGCGGTACTCTGTCGATGCGTTGCCTTGAGATCCTTGAGTATCTACTTTGAAATATTTTGAATGGTATCTTGTAGTGGTGGTGGCGGATTGATATGCTTGGTGAAATTGACTTCCCCGAGATATTCCATTGCAATATATAGAGTGTTAGGTTCCTCGAACCATCCCAGGGGCTCCAAAAACAATGACGAATGTCAAAATAGCAAAGCATTAGGCTGGAACAAGAATATCTTGTTGGAGTAGTGAGCTAGGGCATTTACTTAGGGGTAGGAACGCAAACCTTTGCCGAAATGGCCATCACTGGGAACTTCCTAGAATAATTAAGTTTGTGGAGTACCCCCTTAGCAATATCCTTTACTGCATGATAGTAGCCGGTGGTTTCTAGGATTTGTCTACGACCCCGAAGCCTCCCCCCCCCCCCGAATCTCCCACAATCACTCCCATCCTTCTTCACTTTCTTATTCCTATTTCTCACTTTTCAGTGTATCTTGTGTCTCTGACCCGATCCTGAAAGAATTCGGTTTCGAGTTTATACTATACAAGTACGTCGGATTGGGTCCCCTCCATGTCTTGACCATGGGGCTCTGTTGGAAGCCTTTGATGCGGCTCGTCATGCTCGGCATATTGCGCTCAGCCTATGGCTTTATTGTTCAGACAAAGGGTTCTGGCATGCACTCGGGATGGATGCAGCGCTGAAAGCGATGCGACTATTAAAGGGTCGGATGCGCGAAGAGACGGACGCCGGAGTGGAGGCTATGAGCCGCGGGAGTTCTTCCAAAGCCTGTCTTTTATTAGCATGGGAGTCCGTGAGAGGGAAAGGGGGGACATAGGTCGAAGAGAAGGGACATATGTCGCGATCGCTGGAAGGATAGGAGGACTTTGTTATGGTTATATATACTCCCGTCTTTACCGTTCGTTAGTTAGTTGAGTTGTGCGTGAGAGCGAGCAAGTGAATGTGAAGCACTTCCCCACTCCAAGTTGAGTGCTGGCGATCGAAGTCGCTTGTTTTGCTTTAAGCTTGGCGTTTCTTTTCGTTTCGTTTTGCCGTCACCACTCCGCTGCTTGGCCGTCGCCGTTTAAAGGGTTCTGTGGATCTGGAACACAGCAAAAAGCTGAGGAAAAGGGGCTAAGTTAGCCTGTGTCTCTCGTGGCGAAAAGTCCTCCGACAGTACAAGTTACAGGCATAAAGAACCCGAACATTTGAGTCCGAATTTTGTATGGGCGGTCAGACACGCACGGACAATTTGCCATACAAACTCCTCATCCCTGTGTTCGGGTTCTTTATGCCTGTAACTTGTATAATACTAGAGCTGATACCGCAACATTGTTATAGATTCAAATATCCGAACGTGGACTGTTGCAAGTGAAACCCAGAGCGGAAATTGCTCTGGGATTTGCCGTTGCTCATGAATTTGTTTAGCCTAAGGTTAGGGTTAGTGATTTGTCCGTAGCCCTGGGGATGAGGTGAGCAGGTCGAGAGTGTAATCTGCTGAAATGTGCGAGATAATGGACCGGCGCTACGAGCTCGTTGCCAGCAGAGGGCACAGTACCCCACCACAAAAATCAAACACATGGATGGCAGCTGTCATCTACAGTACTATACACGAGTAAATGGGTCTCGGATGGGTGTTGCCGGGATAAGCTTTTTAGAGCCGAGGCAGCGGCTGGAGAAGAAAGGGAGGGGGCGGGAAGGGGTGCGTCTGTGCGACACATGTGGATTGTGCGACACATGTGGATCAGGCACATCCACCAGTGATCTGACTACTAGGATTTGGGCTACAGCTATCACAATGCGCAATTAGATTTTAGGCTAGCGTATTTACACCCCAGATTCACTGTTGTTGATCACAGCAATCAGAGACAAAATGCTGAACTTGGAAGATATCATTAACTGTTGTCCGCAATTCTGTTAACCTACTCTGCTAAGCATATTGTGACTTAGTATGGTGATCCTTCTTGCGCATGCTCCTACTCGTAATTTTCTGATGTTTGCGAACATAACTGCTCGCATATGGTAGATGCTCCAATGATATCAGCAGTAACAACGCATAAAATTGAAAACCCTGGCCTAAAGCCAATTACTTGCGAGTTCTCTTCGCCGAGGGTTTCTGGCCAAACAATACCCTAAAGATACCTGAGTTCGGGTCAGGTGCACGGCCTCTTAACTCCATATGCGGACTCGGCTGTGTTCGGAAACGTCGGAAAATTCCGGGCATACGCCAGCAAAGCGCTCGATCCTCAATAGTGGATCGAGTAAATCCAGGAGAGCCTCGTCCGGTGCGTTTGTTGCTGCGGCGGTACAGTACGGATACGATACTTGAGGAGGGGTTTTCCTACATAACAGGTATTATTTTGCTGGTTAACAATCTTATCTTGCACGATGCTGTGTAGGGTACTGTACGAAAACTTCACTCCTACTACTCCCACTGGAGTACCGTAAAAACTCGGTCATAACGAACTCGCCTAAGCTGGTCATGCAGCAGTTTTCGGTGCTTTGAATGGCTCAGGAGGGAGTCCAAGGAGGCTTGCTTATGTTATCTAGCCCTATTTGCGAGTTCTCCATCAATCAAGCGGCCTGATTCCGCTGTACGACTAGCCCAGGCGAGTTCGTTATGACCGAGTTTTTACGGTATGGCACTTATAATTTTCTGACGCATGCATACGGGGCCGAGGCTAGATGCGTAAGACCTGCAGGCAAGTGGTTTCCAGAGAAGAGAAAAGTGGTAAATCTCGGGAACAAGTTGTTGCTACGGTATTTTCCACGTGAACTGAACAAGGAGGGTCAGTGGTGATGATGAGCATCATATCGCAAAGTGCAGTCAGTGCACAGGCACTCCCGCCGACCCTCTGTAATCTCTCAGAACACAACAAAACCCCAGCTGTTGGACGGTGTAGTGGTAGGAAAACCGAAGCACGATAAATATTGAAATTACGGGTATCAATACTGCTACGGCACAAGCTATGATATCCACCGGGGTCATAATTATGCGATAGTAAGTGCGGCAGGCAGCGTTCAACAGATGTTTCACAAATCAACACTGTAGAAGTAATTTTCGACTTATATGATGATACGGCAACCACGATATTGACAAAAATAATAATAAATTCAGTATAACTCAATATCTGGTATACCACCCACTGGCCTAAACCACAGCCTTTATCCTCTCCGGCATACTCCTAGGTAAACTGCAGAATAAATCAGAATCCGGTAGCTTAGACTACCGTGGTGAGAGTTTGGGTAGCAGTGAATTGGTTATGATGTGATGAGTAGGTGTACTGTACCGTAAAAACCCGAATATAAGATCGGTGTGCTATGTCATTGAAATTCCCCGCTCTGGGATAGGGGTAGGGGAGTCTAGGAAACTCATCCTTTAGCTGAAGCGAAAGAAAAAGACATAGCACACCAGCCTTTTATTCGAGTTTTTACGATACTGTACGGTACTCGAGTACACGTGTTGCAACGCCAGCTACCGTGCTCACGGTCGCGTTATTATGACCCCCTTCAATACACTTCAGGGCGGAGTTCAGCGCAGCGGGGTGTATGTCGACAGGTCACTACGCCGATTTAACTAATAAACCTTTAACACGCTTAGGGGCTGTTTGGCGTGACAATTTTGGGATCGTAAACTAGTGTTTGTCACTACGGGACTGTTTGGTAGATTTGAATTACAAACAACGGTTTGCAACAGCAGCAATTCTCGACAGTTTATGAAATAGAGCATAGGGTTCTTTCAACCATGGTTGCACAACTATGGTTTGCAGCCAGCTAAATTTCATAAACATGTCACGCCAAACAGCCCCTTAGCCAATGTCTATTACAGTCAACTACCGAGAGCATGGGGAAACAAGGTAGGTGGGGAACAGGGGTACTTTATGAGCAATAGTGGATTCGTTAAGGTTAGGGTTACAAAAAGTTACTCCTAGGTGGGTGTATCATATCCGCAAAACCTTCGAACCCCTGCCCCCCAGCCCAGAAATCCAACCTCCACCACCGAGATCTAAGAAACTCCTTCTCAACATGAGCAATGCAATCTCAACCAGCCTTCTGAAATATCCTTTCCTAGAAAACTCTTTTTGTTGTTATGCGCTCAAATTCGATACTCTGATTGTTCCTGTAGAGACTCGGCTTGGATTCTCAAATCACGTAGTGATCCTTTGTTTTCGATGCGCGATCTATTTCTCCGGTTTCCTATGCATCCTCCACTTCCTTCCATGGTATCGCTTCCCTTTCTTGTCTGTGTTCGGCTACCGAGAGTTTGGGTTCTGTGCGGGACTTGTGTTCAGTCCCCCCTGAGGTGCTAATTTCGGGGGGTGCTGGGGTTCGGTCAGGCATTGGGATTCTGGTTAGGGCTCTGGTGTCTGGCGATTCGAGATCCGGCCAAGGTTGATGTTCCGTTCCGCCCCAGGCTTCGATTTCCTTCGATACTAGGGTTCCAACATCTGACGGTTCGAGGTCTGTCCAAGGTTGATGCTCCGTTCCGCCCCAGGCTTCGATTTCCTCCGATATTAGGGTTCCATCTCGTGTTAGGACCCTAGCTAGCATTAAGATTCCTGCTAGAATTACCATCACTTTCAGGATACCCAGCATCAGGATTCCGGTTAAGACTCCAGCCAGCATTAGGGTTTCGGCGGGTGTTAGGATTTTGTAATGAATTGATGGTTGCGCTATTTCGCTTTCCGCTATCTCTGCCGGAGGGGTTGGGGGCAGATTCCGGGGAGACGTTGTGCTCTGACATTGGAGTGTGGGTGTGTTGTGCTGGGTCACTTGCCCGTGCGCTTGATCGGAGACTATATCCTTGGTACGGGCTAGAGGCTGGGAGATACGTTGAGGTTGCAGGGGGTCTATATTTGAACATCCAATTCTAGTTAGCAATAGGTCTTGTACGTATATATCTAGATTTGGTCTGGCATTGAGGGTTCTACTTTGGAGGCATGTTGGTGAAATATCCCAAATCTGTTTTTTTCCCAGTGCCTTGAGGCCTCCAAAACGAGGGGTTTGGAAATTTTGAGGCGTGGATTCTGATTTCCGGGGCCACGTGCACCCGGGGTTATCCCGGCTACTCGGATTTCTTTCGCTGAGTTTTTTCTTCGGTCTATCACGAGAAGCCCGTTTGTCCCTGCTCTTCCTGCTCTTCCCACCCTCATCCCGACTTTGTGTCACCTCATCTCGATCGTCTCCATTATCTCCATTGCCACCATTCAGGCCTGCCAGCCACCGATGGTTTAGTGCACTAGCTGCGGTAGGGCGATCATCGGGTTGTATTGAGAGCATAGACTTTAGTAACGAAATTCCGACTCCATCGGTTGGGGGTGATAGCTCTTGTAGCTGATCCTCGGGGAAGGGTGATTTCTCAAAGTAGTAACGCAATACTTGACCATCCGAGGCGAATGGTTTTGTCCCTACAAGTAACTCATATGTTACACACCCGACTGACCAAATGTCAACGGAATTCGTGTAGTTTGAGGTTTCACTATTGGAGTCTAGTCCCAGGACCTCTGGAGCGGCGTATACCGGAGTTGATACTTGGGTGTGCAAGGCTGTCGTGGCTTGAGCCCGGATCCGCTTTGATGCCCCGAAATCTCCTAGCTTGACCCAAATGGGAGACATAGAAACCACAAAAATGTTCTATCCAGCAGTCAGTATTCTGTGATGAAGGGTAGTTAAGCGAGGCTCTAGGTAGCAAGGATCATACCGCAGGCTTTAGATCCCGGTGAGTGATCCCCTGTTCATGCATTACTTTGAGACCCTCGAGTATCTGCTTCGAAATTTCTTGAACGGATTCTTGTGGTAGTGGTGTGCTAATGTGCTTAGCGAGATCGCCTTCCCCGAGATATTCCATTGAAATATACAGAGTCTCAGGCTGCTCGAACCATCCGAAGAACTCAACAAATAACGACGGATGCTAAAACCATTGACTATTAGACAACGGCAAGAATATCTTGTTGGAGTGAGAAAACGGAGCAAACCCCCCCCCGGACGAGAATACGAACCTTTGCTAATATGCCCATCACAAGAAGCTCTCTAGAATAATCGTGTTTGCGAGATAGTTGCTTATCGATGGTCTTTACAGCGCGATAGCGGCCAGTATTTTTCTCAATCTGCTTATGGACGATACCGAACCCCCCCTTTCCAAGCTCTTCACAATTTCTCCAGTCCTCCTTCATTTTCTCATTCCTATTCCTCGCTTCTCTCGCATATTTTGTGTGTTCGACGTGATCTGGAAAGAATTCGGTCTCGAGTTTATACCATTCGATCAAATCTGAATGAGACTTGTCTATTTCTTGGACTTGGGGCATCTCGGGTATAGAACTCGCTTTGAAAAGTGTGAAAGTGGAAATTCGCGGCCAGAATGGGCGCAAGTAGCAAGAAGATGGAAGTGAGTGTTTCTTGAACGAATGGAGAGTTGCGAAGTTAGATAGAGAGGCTAGAACGAGTGGAGAGTTGCGAAGTTAGATAGAGAGAAGCAAAGTCGGGTTATCTCTCTCTTGGCGAAGGGCCTTTCGACAGCACTAAATATATACCCATGATGCCAAGTGCTGGATTGATCACATGATCTTCTATTCTCCGTGAGGCTCATTGCTGCCGTGCTCGTAAGTTATAATAATATTATGTAGCTGGACTGGTCCTAATATTACCTAGTTGGGAAAGATGGAGCCCCCTAAATTTGTGAGAGAATTCCCAAATACCGTAAGACGGAGTACTTTGAGGCTCGTAATATATGAAATCAACCCAATTGGGCGGGTCGGATGCTCACCGAAAAAAGGGTCGATAACACACCAGGAATTGGATCAGAGGCAGAAGTGAATGGGTTTGTATGTGAATTCTGCACAAACCCCCCACGACGGGAAGTTCAACAAAATAAATCCTCCAAATTCAGCTTAAAAACAAGCAAATCTGAAATAGTGTCCTATCAGAGATACCTACCCTTCTAAATCTCGTCTCCTTACTGTTTTGAGTCAATTGAGATTTCTATGTTTCTACTTTTTATGCAGCATTTTTACTGATCCACTTCCCCGTCTAATCCGCTACCCGGTCAAATACGTTATGTCCTCCTGTAAAATTTCTACAGAATACTCCTGGATGGTAGCTAGGGAGGAATACGATCGGGTATCTCATTTGGGTATCCCGTTGAAGAGCAGTTGGAAGAATGACTAATCAAGCTCATCGGCGTCAGAAGGTGGAGAGCGAGCCTCTCCGGTTTCCATTTCCACCCCTTCTTCCTCTACTTGAACTTGTTTTCCAAACGTCACCCCGCGATCCTTGCCGGAGGGAAATGGTCGGTGCGGCCTCCCCGCTTTGCCGCTTGTCTAACCTACGCCGAACGCCCCGCTGGCCCGGATTCACACTTGTTATTGGCCGCTGTTTTCCGTCCCCAAAAACGATTGCCAAATAATTCCGCTTGTCCGCCTTGTAATCAAAATCTCCTCTTTCCTCGGACGCTATTTCTCTTTCCCGGGGCTTTTTCAGTGGTTGGGTAGTCCGAGCTCATGACCTAATATTGTCCGTGGACAAAATTAACCGTGCACGCACGAAAAATGAAAAACTTTGACCATGATAACAACCTCCCCTCACCAACACCACGATTGTTAAAACCGGGAAAAAAAATCAAAAACATAAGTTCAGGGTAGAACACAGAGTAGATATCAATATTTGAGTTAAAGATAGTTCTTTAGGTGGCGTTGAAAATGCCCGGTTTGGAGGAGGGTTGCGTTGCCGTCGTTCATGCGCGGTTAATTTTGTCCACGGACCATACCGCATTAACTGGTGAAGCTTGTTTTCACGCTAAGACATTAAAAGAAAGTGTGGGGAAATACCCGAGCCTCTTTGAGCAGAGAGCAGCCTTTGAGGGTAATAGCCGGCGACTATCCTATTCGCTTCGCTGATATGCGGGATGGGCAAGTGTGACACTCCGTTTTTTATTTTTCATTTTTAGGAGAGGCTTACATAACACTAGTTATCTAACAGATATCACTGCTTATGTAGTGGTTGCATGGTGTTAATTGAAGGTTACAAAGTCCACATTTCTGACAATTGAGTCAGAAGATGTAAATGATAAATGAGAATCTGATGCACTAGCAAAATCTTGGCAATGACGTTCCCGTCCGATGCCTGACTTCCACAAATTTCAATTCTCCTTTGCTAAACCTAACTACTTCAAGTAATACTCTTCACCTCACCTGTGCCTGTGGTACTAGCATCAGCAAAAATGATACTCTGTACCAGAGGGGCCTCATGCAGCTGGCGTACCTAGCGCACATAAGGTGAATTGGGAATCAGGATGCAATGTTGATCGGAGGTTGTGTCCTGATTCTGGCTCACTTGATCTCCTGCACCCTGACGCTAGGCTGACACAGACCTCTTTCTTTCTCTAGGTCCTGATCGCATGTGATACCCTGCTCTTGGGTCCTTAACAAGAGTAATTCTCAGTTGCTGCACCAGGATGACGCCTGATGATCTGCAGCACAATCGTAATCACCATGGATCATGGCATCTTCTGTCCTGATGTCCTATCTTTATCTTCGGCATCTGGGCTTCAGTTGTGCCAATGCCTCACATCAGAATCCCCTGATCGTGGGCTCTCTCATTCTAGTATATGCCAGCTCTGGCTTCTCCTTCCAGAGATTCTATGCCAGTGCACTATTATTGTAACCAGTACGGGTTACTTGTTTGGTTTCCGAGTATCGTTTGATACTCAGTATGTTTTATAATTGAGTTTGATACTCAAGATGTTTTAGGTTTGGTTTTCGTGTATCATTTGATACTCAGTATGGTTTATTTATTATGTCAAGATATTATTGGATACTTTATATGTTTTATGTAATGATTCAAGGCAACTGTTTTGGAGTCCTTCTGGTTATTGTTCACAAGGCTCCAGTTACCCTGACAAGTGCATCAGCAAAAACATACCGTGTGTCAGGCACACCGCTGTTGCGTCAGGATACCAGGAACAGTCACTTTGCGCCCTTAACGTTAGGTGCACCCAGATGTCACAAACGGTGACTAAGCAAGGCAGACTTTCACATGACTCATAGGTTTGTTATCTTTCACACTATGAGATCAGTTGACTCATAAGTTCTCACATGAAGAGGCAATAGCGTGTCATTGGTTTATTGTTATTGGTTGATATTTGACATGACACACATTTGTAGTCATGTGGTTTATGTATTTCGCACATGACTTATATTTATGAGTCATGGGTTTCACGCATGGGACCCCGTTAGGGTACATGAGTTGTTTTATGAGTTTTGATTGGTTGCAAGGGATGGCGCAGCTGACTCGGACGGGTCAGCTGATGGATTTCACACTATGACTCACTATGAGTCATGAGTCGCGTGACATGAAGATATGAGTCACGCAGGGTTAGGGTTGAGGGAAGAACTCCTATATAAGGGCACCCTCGTGGGATGGGATTTGGGTTCTTCATGCAACCATCTAAGTACTTTCATACACCAGACTTGCAATACAAAGATCTTTATCTATCACGATTCTGAGAACCAAGACACGACTGTGTTATACGAGCCTAGCGATCGACGTTGCTAGATAGTAGTCAACGGACTTAGCTATCGCAATAGCTATCGGGCTAAGAAGAACCGATTGTTAGGAGACTATCGGTTACCTGCTGCAAGTATCACCCAGAGAGAAGAGGATTGTAATACCAGAGCTGGGTTGCCGCCTTCTCTTGCGCCAGGTGAGTCAGGAGGTACACTAGCCATCGAGCCTTACCCCGGATGCTACTGTTAGAGGTATCCAGTAAGCTGACTTATGATACCGGACTAGGCCTTATGCTGGACAGGTCTTAGATGGAGAATCTTGTCTAGGAAGGCTCGTAATAGATGTAACTAAGTTACTCGCGTAGTGTAAAGATAATGAGGAAACAATAATTGTCAAACTTATCATATTGATAAGATCTCTTCTCCGGTGCTTGATGATTCTTTTTAAGCGAGGGAGGCACTTGGATATTTATATTCCGCGTCTGAGTGTTCGCGGGCTACATGTCTTAACCATACTAACTAAGTATCGACCAAACAAAGTTCTCTAAACTCGTAAGTGCGAACACCTCTTGACCCTGACAACTGTTCGACTCGATACTCACATTATGAAGACGTAGACTACTATATTATTGTGGTGGTGTGTCAGTCCCGTGAATACTAGGTCAGTCTAGAGTGCACGCAGCCGACTAATGCTAACGTGATAATATCTCTTCACCGAACCGTATATGAAGTGGCCAACCTCAAAGGTGTCAGACCATTCAATGCGCGAGAGTTTGTCACTGTCTGCGCATCAGGTTTCCGAACTGACCTGTGGCAGCAATTTGCTCGAATAGCAATTTGCACTCACTATCTTATGTTCGTACTGACTGGTTCTGAGCGGGCCCCGAGGTCTCCGCTATGTGTCTTCTGGTATCGTCATACGATATTTTACTTAAGTGTTTATTCTGATTCCGTCCGTCATCTTAGAGAACTCTCGTTCCTACCCTATGGGCATCCTAAAACGGGAGCCCACACGTAAATCTCTCAGACGTCTTTGTGCCATTATCGCCGTCATGTTTATGACTTGTCGCATAATTATATATTAACTAATAATAACTATGACGCGGCTGTGAATCGAACACGTGACCTTATAGTCGGAGGCACGTGACTATCATCTTAAGCTAGGCGGAGTTGTATCTTGTACATTGAACTCTTACTGTTTTTGGTACGCAGGAGTCTGTGCGTGAGCCTTCTGGGTCGGCATTTCTTGGTATACCTGACAGCAACTGGCTACACAACCTTACACCCCATCCTTCCTGACGCAGCTCACAACACCATCGCATCTCCAGATGCACCACTCATTCACTCCACATTCAGGGTACTTCTTGAATATGACCCCTATCTCTTTCCAGCCATCTCTCCTACCTGGAAAGGGGGTACCCTTAGCAAAAATGATTGGGTCATTATGCGCGCCAAGTTAGAAAGCTACCGTACTCTTAATCTTAATATGGCGCTAATCACACCGGCCTGCCAGTGTGCGACAAAGAGTTCTATTTTCAGAACTTGATCATTCAGAGAGCGAAAATGCCAGCTTACTCCAATCTGAAAGCAAGTGATAGCTATGGCAGTCTCTACTACTACCACTAGGAGTTGTTGTGGTTACTCGGCACTTAGCCTTTGACGCAACGCGACTGCTCTCTTTCCCCTGACTGCTCAACCTTATCACCCCCACGGCTACCGTGAAGACAGCACCACAACCACGCTACCGATCCTGATTGTGACACCTGCATCATTCTAGGCTCGTCGCCAGCTACACACTGGTATAGGATTCATCCCAACCTGACAGTTATATATAGAATTATAGGGCTGGCGATTTCAAAGTTCGATGGCTGATTCCTCTACAACCACTGGACAGATTCCAGTTCTGTTTCTTCAAGGTTGTTGGGCTCTGCATCAGCTACACAATGGTATAAGGCTCATCCCTACGCGGGCAATACCCATGGGGTTGCTGACCCTTCTTTAGGCCCTGGCGGAATTTTGCTCGATGGCTGATTACGCAAGAACCGCTGGACGGATTCCAATTCTGTTTGCCGGAGGTTATTGGGCACAACGCCAGCTACACGCCGGTATAAGGTACGTCCCTGTCGCATGAAAACCCAGGATTTCGCTGTCTTCTGAGGAGGGAGTCTTAGGGAGCATCCTGGCGGAATTTTACTCGATGGCTGATTGCTCCACGACCACATAGAGGATTTCAACCCTGTTTGCGGGACGTTATTGGGCTCGACGCCAGCTACGTACCGGTATAAGATATGTCCCGCTGGCATCAAAACCCAGGATTTCGCTCTCTTCTCTGGAGGGCCTCTTAGGTGGGGTGCTGGCGGAATTTTCCTCGATGACTGATTACTCCACAACCGCTCAACGGATTCCAGTTCTGTTTCTGGGAGGTCTTTGGGCTTGACGTCAGCTACGCAATGGTATAGGATACGTCCCTATCCCATGAAAACCCATGAAGTGGCGCTCTTCTGTGAAGGTACTAAGCTGGCGGTACTTTGCTCGATTGCAGATTGCTCTATAACCGCTTGACGGATTCCAATTCTGTTTGCGGGAGGTTATTGGGCTCAACGTCAGCTACGCAATGGTATAAAGTACGTCCCTGTCCCAGGAAAACCCAGGAAGTCAGTGTCTTTTGTAGAGATACTAAGCTGGCGGAACTTTACTTGATTGCAGATTCCTCCTCATCCGGAGGGCGGATTTCAATTCTGTTTGCGGGAGGTTGTTGGGCATGACGCCAGCTACACGCCGGTACAAGGCCCATTTCTACGCAGTCAATAACCATGATGTTAACACTATGACTGGGAGGGATACCCGGAGGAATACCCGGAGGGATACCTGGAGGACTCAGAGCCATACGGAAGCCACGAGTGAGGTGCCGCCTGTATTTAGCAGAATTAGAAATTCAATAGAAGACTATCTCAATGGACTATATGAGTGTAACATAGATTGTGACCCAGGTCAGAAAGCAAAGGGGGGACCCTTGACCTATTTCCAGAGTGAATCCTGATGATTAGGTTGCGTATCAGGCTGTGCCCGGCAAAAGTGATGGTGCCCCGGTGATGCCCAGAATATATGGTGTTGCACCAGGTGACACCCGGAAGATATGGTGTTGCGCCAGGTGACGCCCGGAAGATATGGTGTTGCGCAGGTTGCGCCCACAGATCGTTAGTTTAACTGTTTGCGTCCTGATTCGCGGTTGACGTTATGTGCGCTAGGTGCGCCAAAGATCATTTTTGCGGATGTGTATTTAAGACCTGCTATTCTCTGGACTTAGAGAAAGCAGACTTCGACAGACAGAGTTTTCAATAAACTTGGTTGAACAGTTACTTCTTCAGTTCGATTCGAGAATGCATTAAAAACGAACAGATATAACTATTACGAACTACTTGGTAGTTGCGATATAGTAGGAAGTTTGTTACAACAACTTAGTCTAAGCCTCTGGTACTTAGTCTCGTTAGATACCACACTTTAGTATAGAGATAGTGTCGTTACCCTATCGATTCCCACCACCACTCAGGAGGTGATTACAATTTTCCTGTTTCCAGGCTTGATATGTGCTATGTGGCTTGATCATAGCTTGATGTTTTGCCATTCTATTTGCAGGCTACAACGTGATATCGAGATATTCCTACTAGGTGATATTTAGTTGCTCTCATGATACCTCACAGAGGTGTGGGAAATTATCTCAACTCTTGCTGACACTATTCCGATGATGGAGACAGTATATGGTCTGCCTTCCGATATAACTCTATGAAATTTACTATATCTGGATTGCCCAGATATCCCATGGTGTCTCCCTTTCAATACTTCCACTACGGTCACAAACAGTGATCAAGCAAGGCAGATTTCTCATGACTAATAATCATTAGTCATCAGTTTGTTATCTTTTATACTATAAGATCAGTTGACACATAGGTTTTCACATGACAACCCAATAGCCTGTCATTGGTTTATTGTTATTGGTTCTTTAAGTAATATGACTCACAATTCTGATCATATAGTTTATGTATCCCACACATGACTCATAGTTATGGGTCATGGGTTTCACGCATGAGACCCCTTTAGGGCACATGAAGTGTGTTATGAGTTTAGATTGGTTGTGAGATATGGCACAGCTGACTCGTACGAGTCAGCTGATGGATTTTACACTATGAATTACTATGAGTCAGGAGTCGCATGACGCGAGAGTATGAGTCACGCAGGGTTAGGGTTGAGGGAAGAACCCCTATATAAGGGCACCCTCAGGTCTTGGAATTTGTGTCACGAACCATCTCCGCTACACCTCCGGCGATTGAAATCTCAACACCATGAGAATTCATCGTCAACACCCACCCCCTCTCCCCTCTTCTGATGGCTCTTTTGCCTAGGAGGGTGACGCTATCACCATCCCTCTCCCCTCTGACTCCCTTCTGATCTTCCTGTCGCTTTGGCAGCCTGGTTGTAGGGGCTTCACGGTTACTTTCCCCTCCTTTCCCCGCACTTGCTTCGCTGCCTCGCTTAGCATTTGCATGGTCGGCAACCCCTTTCTTTCGTCAATGGGTCGGTCGCAGTCTCGGGTTATCGTCGAAGTAGTGGCCCCGGTGGCTCTGCTCCCTGGTATTGCACTATCTCCTTGGATCACTGTTCGGTACGGTCGG
>Ga0307507_10005321_pt1 | contig 21298 bp, 31 predicted proteins | sample 7_EM_MG_FD_207223 | JGI IMG/M metagenome (GOLD analysis project Ga0307507, IMG submission 207223) | Populus trichocarpa ectomycorrhiza microbial communities from riparian zone in the Pacific Northwest, United States - 7_EM | ecosystem: Host-associated > Plants > Roots > Unclassified | place... | reverse complement strand
CCTCTAGTTTGAGGATGGGGCCCACCAATTGATGAGTGCTGCACATGGAACAAAAGAATTTGCTATAGAAGTTGGAATTCCAGATTCACTAGATCTTTAGCTATCTCTCCATATTTCCCTGTGTTAATTGATTAAGAGGTGGGGGTGGAAATCAGGATTTCAAAGTCTAAGGATTTAGCTTGTTTTGGTGTGTTTTCAGCGGTACTTTGGGCCACCAACGATGACTTTTGTCCAAGAACTATACGTATGGGAGGCGAACAGTGGGTGTTGAGCGTGCATATAGCATTAACTATCATTTTCTGATAGCGCTCTCACTGGTACGGCTCGGTGACAGATCTCATCGTTGGTCGTGCTTCTTACACTAAAATAATACTTTTTGCAGGTTTGCCATATAGTTAAAAGTTATTCAATTATAAGTACTTTTTGCCCAGTAAAGCACTTGGCTATCGTGACAAGCATGTCTAGATTTAAGAAAATAGTCGCAGGCTTGGAGCCTGAACTTCTGAAATCGGAAATTCTCGAAACAAGTATCTTTTTGTATGAGCTGCCAGATAAATTCCAGGCACTTAAATTGGGTCTCCAAGCCCTTCTACGCAAGTTATTTCATAGCGGAGAGTCCCAAATCCATCAACGGTGTGAGCTGTATCGTAAAATATCGATCCCTAGATTCTGGGCTACCCGAATGTGTAATTTGGTGGGAATTCGTGAGGGGGTTAATACAGTGAATTCGAATTACCCATGTTCGTCTTTTTTTTTTTATCACTGAGTGTGGAATTGTCGTGTTGGGGGGCAGGCTGCGAGTTGTGCCCAGGGGTTATATGTTGCTAATACCCTATATTATGGAGTCTCTTGTGGGGGAAGGACTTGTCCCGGTGAGCACAGCGTCTCACAGAGCAGTCGGCGTCGGGTGCAATAGCCTTCGGTTGATCTTAAACCAGCCGAGTTGTTTCTAGGCCGGTGGGCTTGGACATCCTCACGGCCGAACAAGGGGGAGTAGATTATCTTTATGCACAACCACTATTCAGGATACTTGTCCACGGGTAGGTGCTCCTTGCGGTTTCGTGTGTATTAGAAAGGTGTCATCCTTACCTAAATCGTTTCGCCCCAATTCGGAGTTTGAGTTGTCACTCGAAGTTTTTTTTTTGACTAGTTACTGGAATTCCGACGAGTCCTCATATTTACATTATGTATAATACTGTACGTTAACTTACATGAATTTTGCTGTACTCAACTTGGACCTTAAGTGAAGGAGAGTTTGGATGGAGTTGGCGCTAGTATCAAATTTGCCAGTAAGACATACTGGGCAGTTAAGTGGGCAGAGCCTACTAGTATGATACTAGTATGATACTAGTATGATACTAGCACCTCATTTAGGATTCTGTCCTCCCCATTCGGGTTCATAGAACTGCCCACCACTCCCAATATGATGAGTCCGAAAATGGCCAAGACATCTAGAGAAATCTCCCAGTAGCTTAAGCTCAACTTATTTATATATTATATAATATTATGTATATTAACGGTATATGTACTAATTCTTCCCCCTCTCGCTTAGGTTTTCACAAATCTATCTGCCCGTGTCCCTGCGTTACCTCCCTCCGCGATATTCATACAATGAGGGAAATGTTGTCTAGTGTCGAGTGATTTACCATGAACCACGCTGGCTGTATTAAGTGGGTTAGGAGAAGAGAAATGCAGATTTTCCACTTGTTGGATCCTCGCTGCTCGGGTTTATTCATAAAATGCTAGAAAATCTATGGTATCATAAGTGTCCTAAAGTATGGCCTAGAACCTGGGGGATATAAAAGAAACTTCAGGCATAATAAAATAATAAATAAAATGCCAAAATGTCAAAATGTCAAAATCACTAATTGTGATCAGAATTGGGTCCTCGTGTAAAAAGGAAAAACCTCAAACCTCACAGGAAAATTTACCGCAATATTATACTTCGTATGATAGCCAAGGTGAAGGCACGCACATCAAGCTACACTACAATTTTTGGCAAAAGTTGGTTTAATACCCTTCGCTCCAACCAAAACCAAAACTAAAGCCAGAAATCAACAAGAGCAACAGACACCCCCCCACCCCCTTTCCCCATCACATACCAGTACTGGCACCTCCACCTACTCATGTCGCTGGATTGAAGCAGCGTTTTTTGGCGTGTCACCACCAAAATAGGGGCAACTCGGCCCGGCGACTTGAGTGCAGTGTTCGGAACGTAACACCGAGGCTGGGTAAGACGGTAACTACCGCTACTTGGGCAAAAAAAGATCGCATCAGCTCCTAGGGAGGTCATAAATTCAATTCGCTAGGCCACCGCCGGTTTACCAAAACCATGCACACCTTCACGAGCCTTAGTTTTTGAAAGATTAGAGGACAGAATATCATACGCATTGAAGGTGTCGTGAGATTCGGGGCCACATCAACCCTTCCCGGCCTTCTCTTCCGGAGTTTTGCCCTAGAAAGTGAGACCCCCACCCCACCCATCATGACGTCATTAGAGTTTGATTGGGTTTGGAATCATTCCTCTGCATTTTTGGTTACAGCTATCATCGCTTGGTCTGTGTTCAAGACCTAACGCTTGAGTTCAGCGAGTCTTGGCAAATATTAGCAGGCAGTTTTGGTTGAACGTGCCCTTCTTTCCTGCCAAGACTCGCTGAGGGCACACCCGGTCTAGAGCTTGAGGGAAAGGTGGGCCAACTTCTTGGGTATCATATGTAAATCCTATTGGCCAGGCAATTGTTGGTTGAGTGACCAATATTTCACCTTTCTTTATGTGCCTAACTTAACTAATGTTTGAAAACCGGGGGGGGGGGGATACAGTACCAGTACTGTGCACACAAAAAAAGGTCGTGAAATTCGAGAACGAAGGAATGGAGGGACTGTCCCGCTCCCTTTTTTCTTTCCCCCCTTCCCTACACTTAATCTAACTTACTGGACCGCGAAGCGGATCAGACGCAGAAGTGAAGTGAATCGGTCTTGTCTATGTGAACTCGCACAAATCCTCACTCTATCATACTGTAGTAGAAATTTGGACAGAATAAAAACCTCCGAATTCAGCTTCAAAAAAAAAAAACAGGAGGGAAAATCTAAAAACGGTGTGTCCTATCAGAAAATTATCCCCTGCCCTCTCTAAAATCTCTTTCTCTCAGTGTGCTATGCGTCAATTGAGATTTCTAGATCTAACTCTTTTTTAGTGCGTTTTAATCTAATTCACTTGCCAGTCCAGTCCAACACGTTACGGTGCCTACCTTATCCTTGGACCCTTAAGTTAGGACTTGTCAATGTTGGACTGCATTACTATAGGGTGTTCGAGTAAGGTTAAGTTGCTGCAGGTGTCTCTGCACGCTTCAATAAGCGTGGTTGGAACACTTGTACTCGCAATGTCGAAGCGTTTTTAAAAGGGACTGCTATTGCATACTGCCTAGATTTGAGAAAAGTGCTAAATTTTGGCGATATGCGATAGCAGTCCTTTTTAAAAACGCTTCAACATTGCGAGTGGTGTGATTTCGTTACTTGTATGATATTTGCCTTACGGTATTGCCGTGGAGTGAGTGAGCAGTCGTTGTGGAATGTTATGGTACATAATATTATGATAGTACATATTCTGTCCGGTTTTGTGTGGTTTGTGTCCTAACTAGGCGAGAGCGACATCTACTCGTACTGTTCTGACGTTTGTGAACACAACTGCTATTGCATATGGGCAAAAACCTGCGGCTCCAGTTGATTTTTTGCTTAGCAATTATGTTCACAAACATCAGAACATTACGAATTACGAATAACATTTAAGATCTTACACTCGAGTACTTATATGATACGGTAATCAAGTAAGGAAGTTTTCTCCGATGCTATGTTCGTATCACAAGGTAGGCCATTCACCGCAGACGGCTGCAGTAGGCACTGTACAGTACCGATACATGAAGAAGAGCAATTCATAATTCAGCACTCTCGTGGCACCTATAGGGAGCTAGATATAGCATAGTATAATAGGGAAATATTCCATCCGCCCGCCCCTCAGCCGGCAAATTATACTGTTGTCCAGAGTATAGCAACCTGGGGCAGATATCACAAGTAGGGCCGAAAGAGTGATGGGCCACAAACGATTTCACACCAAAAATGGCCAATTTCACACTCATCTCAGCACCAATACATGAATTAAAAATGGGAGAGCTTCACAGGGCGTTCGGAAGGGGGGTGGGCTGCCTGGTTCCTATTATAACCTCAGATGAATTTAAATTCTCTAAAGAGTAGTATGATGCCAGTAGCAAGAGGGACAAAAACTTTCCTCAAAATCATGCCAAGGCAATGATCTTTGGTGGGAAACTGTGTCTTGGCAGAATTTGAAAGTTCAATTGCATAATATGTATAATACCACTTTTGAGGAGTTAGGAATTGAGCAGGTATTTGGGCACCCCCACTGTTTCCAGTGGTTCTGTGGTTAGTTAGAAATTTCGTAGATTCTCTCCAGTATAATATCTCAGTGTAAAATCTTCTATTCCTACCGCAAAATTGCATGTTCCCCCCTCACTTTTCAATCCCATAATCGCACTTTCCCAGCCGCATCTTGTCCGTATATCTACCAGTATCATACTTGTATCTCTCTAGCAGCCCTACCGTCGCCATTGGCTTGGAATTAACCTGACTTTAATAACTTAAACTCTGGTTTGTCTGACACAGCGTTATTTCAAACTGAGATGCAATTTTGTAAAAAGGGTTTCCTTTTTTTGTTTTTCTTTACCGCTCTGACTGTGCAGCAGATGATTGGACGGCCCTTGATTGAACGGCAAGGGCCTCCGGCTGCTGCTACCCTGTGATCCCTACAATACTTACAAGTACCTTACTTGCCGCGTGGGGTTAGTTTTACTTGCGGGGGGAACGAACGAATGCAGAAGAACAGAACTCCCCCCCCGGAGCCCCAGGTACCAAATGGGCTCCAAACCCGCAGGAAATTATGCTATGCTACTCGAGTTGTATGCCTTGCCGTTGCTGTGATAGCTAAGGCGGGGGCCCGTTTGCTTGCTTGCCTGCCTACTGGCTTGTTGGAATTGTGGCACTTGTATCGCGCTTGGCAGACAGACGGGCGGATGGACAGTCCGCCATGTCAACTTGCCTTCCTTATATGGCACCGGTATTTCGCAAGTGTCTATGATAGGCAATGCTCGTACCGTGATGGAAAACGTCCAGAACCGTAGGTAGTCTACCATAGGAACGTCGGATGTGGAGTTCAGCTGAGGGATTGCCGCAGTCGTCGTCATGCGCCACAGTTGCATTTGTTGAGACGCACACGAGGATTGTGGCAATCCACACTGGCAATCCACACTAGAGCGATCGCACAGAACCCGCGAAGGTGCTGCGATCGACAGCAGGCAGGTTGATCGGTGAGCTACGGCACTCGGCGACCGTTTGAAATGATGGACGGATTAGCCAGGGTTCGTTGATTCCTTCTTGGCAGAGCGCACTGGCTCGATGGGCTTTTTCTTTCTTCCTTTCTTTCTGGTCCACTTTTGTTATTGAGGTCTGTAAGTTATACGAGGAGAATGTCGTGAGCGTGAGCGTGAGCGAAGGGATTTATTATTATATCGTGCGGTACGGTACTGGACAGTAAAAATACGATTACCGGCGCTGCAGCATAGGGTCTCCGTCCTTGTCGACGGCCTGCGCTGCAACTTACAGTAAAGCCTCCATCAATCACTCTCACTCGAATTGTGCTTTTAGCTGGTTGGCCAGCTGGGGAGTGTCAACCCCACCTTCCCCTTTCCCACCCATCTACCGGTCCTCGAGTATCATATCTGCCTCTAGGCACAAGTGCCCTACTATGACGGAAAACGCAGAATGCCCGCCGCCACAACGAATAGGACATAAAATAAAAACAAAGCAAAAAAGCAGCTGAGTGAAAGGGTTAGAGATCGGCAAACTTGTGAGGTCAATATGCATATCTTTTTCCACGACCACACATCTGCCCCTCGAACAACATCATCATCATCATCACCATCATCATCTCTTTCCTTTTTTTATATTATGATGACGATGGAGTCAAGAAAAAAGCGTCACTGGAATTTTCTTCAACATTCTTCTCTTAAAAGCTGTAAATCTAAGTTTTGTTATCAGAAAGAGCATCATCGTCATATCTCATGCCCCAACCTAAGGGCCGCTGACACCAGACGGAAGGCGTTTCGAGCCGGCAGAAGCCGCTGTCTGATCGATCTCGATCAAGTGTAGGATGAGAGCGGTACTTACTGGGAGGCTTGGGAAAAATCTGCCCCTGGCTAAAAGTACGGCATGTACGAGCACTCAGCATGAGCGAATGAATGTGCTCGAGCATGTATGAAAGAAAGAAAGGGAGAGAAATGATACAGTAGGAAAAAGAGTAGGAGATGAAAGGTAGAAGTTGAGTACGGCATCGTGGGCGAGTGAAGGGGAAGGCAATTTCACAGATCTCACCGCATTTGGTATTATTGCGTGTTATCATTACTGGTGCCCAGGTCGGTGGTGGGGGGGAAAGGAATAGCAGGTGGACGAAGTTTGATCTGTGAAGTTTGATCTGTGAAGTTATCAGAAGACATCATCGTTGTAACCATCCGTCGTAATCACCAGCCTCAGCCCACTATGTCACGATCTCTACCACTCTTTCCCCCCTTCTCTCACCTTGTAAGCCTCAAACTGTTGTTCCGTAAGGCACGTTGCTGGATGTTTTGATCTATCGATTCAACGACAGGTGCCAAGTTCAACTAATATTTGGAGCACTATCCTTGATATCCAAAACTATAGCATTGATTTCCATAGCTTTTTCAAAAAATTCCCTCAATATCCTATTGATAAGACCAGGGGTAGTACAGATACTATTAGGAGACACCTAATAGAGGCTCTCAACAAGATTAGGAAATCCCTCAGACCGCCGTGCCTTAAGCCTCTTGTAATTGCGCTTAACATCATGATAGTTGATATACAGTGAACGGGGAGGCCATTTATAACTTACATGCCACTTTTCTCTAACTAGGCTATGGTACAAATTTCAACAGGATATAGAGGAAGAAGCATCCAGTGCCCGGCTCTGCTGCTATATCAGTCATAAACAGGAGGAGGGAGAGGGAAAGTGATTGTAGCTATTGACAGTCTCTAGCATTGCGGTACCTTCATCAATCATCACTCTGCCAAGCAGAGTTGTTGAGCCTCATTCCTACTGGCCCGGAGATAAGAAATCCTGGGACGGGCTTAGCGAATTTCATCAGTTTCTGAGGTTTATGGTTGATCCTACGGCCGGCCCCGCGATACGACCAGTCAGCTTCCCACTGGTTGCCCCAGAAATAATGAAGCTCTTAGTACTCGTACATAACAGAAGCAGTTAGATGGTTACAGAAACAGGAGGCCCAAATGATTATCACTATCCTTATCCGACTCCCCCTACCAGCATCGATTCACCCACTTACAGGTTACTTGCATCTGCTCACGGGGAGTAGAGAGAGGAAGAGAGGGAGGGAGGGGGGAATGGATTGTTGACTTACCGGTGTCTCCCTCGCCGTGCCACACCGCTGTATTGTATCCCATCCGTCCATTTTGCCATTCTTGGGTGCATGCAAATCTCGCAAAGTTCCATTTGAGAAGAAAAAGGAAATAATAATAATAATAATAATACCGCCTACCTCTATTTTCCCTTGCCCCCCCATGCCACTTCGCTGCTTCTCTTAACTCTGCACCTGGGAAGCAAGTTGCGACTTCCCCTACAGCACCTTGAAATACTCGATTTGACGAATACTACTTCCGTGATATCCTAATTATCTTCTTTTACTTCCCTGATTCTGCTTGTTGATCAGCTATGTTTCGCAACAGGTTCGTACCCTGACGATCTCAATTATTTCCTGTTTCAAGTTTCCTTATTACCCTTGGTTCTGTGGTTCATGAGATACTGGTACCATAGTGGTATCCGTGCTCTGGTAAGAGGTGGAGTGGATGCGCAGAAGAAAGGGAAGGAGGAAGAAAAAGAAAAGAAAAGAGGGGAAGAGATCGAGAGGGGTCTGTCACTGCATTTTCTGCTGGATTAATCTGTTGTGTTTTCAGTGTTTTATAGAAGTTTTCGAGGCTGACGGTGGTGTTTCTACTTTGCTTGTTGTTTTGATATTCACAGGCAGTCATCGCAAAAACCTCCGGACGAGCTTTTTGAACGTTTTCGACAATCGTTCCCTGGCGTACGCGCAGGATCAACGAGCGGGCCAAGCGATTCGCATTTGCAGACAGCAGGCGGACTACATGATTCTACCCTGAATCAGCCGAGGCAAGTTCCATGCCGTATTCTTGAAGCGCGAGTTCTTGTTTCTCTCCTTCTCTGCACTTCATCGGATGGGGATAGTATGCCCCATATTGTCTGGGGGGGTGGAGGGGGGGGGAAGTTCTTTTTCCTGCCCTCTTTATTAATTGGTCTCTTTTTTTTTTCGAGGGAAAATCATCCCACAATCTTCGAAAAGGTATCGAGATGAAGCTTTCGGGCCACCCCGCTGACGATCCTTTCTGTCTGGATTGCTGTCAACAGATTCGGGCATGATCATGAAGATCTCGAACCAACACCAAAAGCGCCCTCGGAACCATTTCGCTTCACCCCATCGCTGCTGGACCCAACGTCCGCTGCGTTTGCAGCATTCGCGAATCAGCCCCCTGGTCTTTTCACACCAACCCCGGGAGGCACAAATACCGTGTACAACCCAAATCATAACGATCTCCAAACCCCGAATATAGGAATTAATGCAGGACCCCCATTATCATTGCCGAATACCACGGTGATGGTTCCACCAACCACCAGCGGCGTAGGCGTTCCAGACTACGATCCGCAAACAATCCAACCACATCAATTCCATAACTACCATCCGTTCAGTCAACCTTTGCAACCCCATTTTCTGGACCCTGCTCAGTATGCTCACGCGTCGCCAGGGCCAGGCAGTCCCATGGACTTGGGAGATGGCGGGGGAGAGATCTTGCCGGGACCTGGGCCCTTGGAAGGATCTGTGATGGGGCCTACCCAGCTATTAGCGTTGGAGGGGAAGCAATACGACCACGAGCTTGGACCAGTTGCGTCATCCGAAAGGTTTGCTTGTTCCTACCGTTATCTCATCAGGACATCATAGCCCCCGCCGTTACCCATTGCATTGCCATTCTCGGCTTGCGACACTAAGAATAATTCACCACTAGTGGGATTGTGTTAGCAATGTTTGGTGTTTGCTTGCTAACTCCACGGTCTATTATAGATTCCGTTTCCATGTTGTTTTGAACGCACCTACAGCAATGATAAAGCATCCCGACGAGATTCCGGTTACATATCTTAACAAGGGGCAAGCATATGCCATATCAATCTTGGATACCACTCCGCCCCCTACCACCGGGCCCATGAGGTATCGTACCTATATTCGAATATCTTTCCATGATGAAACACAACGCTCAAGACCAGCATCATGTTGGCAGCTATGGAAGGAAGGTCGAGGAACTAATGAAGCTCACCAGCGAGGCGGAAAACTGCAAGCCGTCGAGTACGTTGAAGCGTCTTCCCAGCCCGATGATGACAAGAAGAAAGGGAGGGTCGACATTGAGACAGCATCGTTCGACAGTTTCGCGGTTATATGGTCTCCTTCGCCGTCCGGCTCCCCGGAGACCTCTGTATCTGTGCGATTCAACTTCCTTTCCACGGACTTTAGTCATTCCAAGGGCGTGAAGGGCATTCCTGTGAGATTGTGTGCCAAGACTGAAATTTTATCATCGGGCTCACCACAATCCCCGCCGGAACAGTCGGAGATCTGCTTTTGTAAGGTTAAGCTTTTCCGGGACCATGGGGCAGAAAGAAAGTTGGCCAATGACATCCTACATGTTAAGAAGACTATTGAGAAGCTTAAGCAGCAAGCAAACCAGGTTGAGGGAACCGGTATGAAAGTATTCGGCAAGAAAAGCAAGAAGGATGAGGATTCTGGAAAACCTGGGAAGGCACTAAAGCATAAGCGGACATGGTCGATGTCTTCTGCAAGCTCCGTTGGTGGAGGGAGGACCCAGGAAGAGGATACCAATGTCAAGCTCGCCAGTATGCAGGACATGTTCACGAGCACACGAGCCGTTAGTGTATTATATCTCCGAGGAAGCGAGATCGATGATCCCGATCTGCATCCGGTTTATCTGCCTGGGGAAATGCCAGAACTCTCGGAGGATGTGTGGGCCAGAAGAAGATCAAGCGTGGCTACCACGAACACCACTGCATCCTCGTTTGTCTCGCCAACGTCGAGCTCAGCATCGCAGTCCAGCCAACATGGTGATGCTTTTAACTCGCTAGAAAGACGCGATTGGGAGAGGGAATATCAGCCTCTGCCACCCCCCCAACAACCGCACCATCCGAGCGTATCCGATGCTCCAGTTCGTGTCAAACCTGACACTGGTATGCTCTCTGGCTGGATAGAAGCAATCGGGATTGACTCCTCGTATAATCCGCCCCCAGAGAGACCTGTCAAGCCCGGTCAGTAACATTTCTCTATCCTCTACACCCCTCCATCAGCCAACGATCTCACTAACAAAGTTTATAGTAATGTCTATATACATCCTCCCAACGCCAACTGGATCACCCCCACAAGCAAACCAGTATTACCGAGCGGTTTACCTCCAAACCCGTACCTCATCATGTCTAGCTGCAAGCATTGCCTCCAAATGCGGAATTGATCCTTCAGCTGTGCTCCGAACTGTTCACGTTAGCCCCCGTGGCCTGACCATCCTGGTTGATGACGAGTTCGTTGGAGAGATGCCAGAAGGCCAGGATATGAAGGTTCAGGCTACCGAGATCCGTGAGGAGTCTCCGTTCGCTTCGCCCCCTCAGGAATCCGAAGGCAAGACTGGGGCAGTGGCAAAGAGCGGATGGGAGCTAAGGCTCATGTATTAACCAAAGGGCCCTCTCTGACCAAGAACCCCCATTTCATTATCTTTGTTTAAGCATTTATTTTTAGGTGTATCCTGTGGGCATAGTGCGGGAGATTGGAAACCTGTGTTTTTTTTTTTGACTTTCATCCTGGAGTTTTCTAACCAAACTGAAAGACACAGCAGAGCGTCACAACGAGCTTTTTTAGTCTTCGATCATATCACTTACTACGCTGGCTAACACCCGGGCATCTCCTGTTCATTTATGTCTTGCTATCATCTATGTCACATCTTGGTTTTATTTTTTTCCGCCTTTTTCCCTTCGGATTTTTCGATGTTTGGGTTGTACACGATGGACGATTTTTTCTTGGATTTTCCTTTACTCTTTTTCCCCTGCTCGAGCTACCGGGACCAGTAATCTCGTCTACCATACCATTATTTTCTTAGTACATGATTTTTATCTTCCTGTTACTATTAGCTCGCTTTTTGCTCCTAACCTTCTCTCTTTCCTTATGGCTTACTCGCTGAGAAAAAAACTCCGATATGGAATTTCTTACTCTTTTTGCTGCTACTTGTTATCTTTTTTTTTCTTTTATTTTCTCTCCCTCTCTGGTCACTTCGGGTTTCCTCTAGTAAAATGCTCTATATATCCATTGATGCATTAGCTTTGGTTATATTGTCTAGTTTTGGATATTATTTTTTTTGGAAAATGTGGAAAATATCTCGGCTCAAGAGGTTCTTTTGGATGCTTTCGACTTGTTATGCAGTGGGGTTTTTAGTCCGGTGGCTTGGTTTGGGATATCCGTGTTTGAACTCTTGCGAGACTTAATTGTGGGATAATGGTATGATATTCTGCCTGGCTGTCAATCGGATTAGTAGAGTAATTGCTGTACGGCTTATGTGATTACTATGTTATACTAAGTTTTTGTTTTGCTCGCTTTATTAATGTGTCTTGACGTCGAAAGTCCGAATCGTTTACTACCCTAGTTGCGATAAACTAGGGCTTGGGTCACAAGGGAGCACTCGTAGTCCTCATGAGAAGCTGCCAAAATGAGCCCCAGGCTCCGCCAAGACCTCTTGGTCTCGTGCGGCTCTTGTCAAATTTGTGAAAACTTTCCTTCAACGACAGACAAGCACAAACATTCCCCATCACCCCGGCCTACCCTTCCAACTCAACATTTGAGGAAGAATAGGGGAGAAAGAAAGAAATGAGGCGGATACGCTGTGCAAGTTTGCTCCGAGATCAATTGCTCCCAATCCGACACCCAAGCGCTCGAACGTTCCCGCCCCACCATTTACGAACACCCCACTCCACCGCTACGACCACTGCCACCACCACCACCAATCTACGACTACTCTCAACCAGCACGAGAAACCGCAATTCCGTCATCGCACCAACATCAGCAGAAACACCAAATCCCAATGCCCCCGCAAACACCACCCCCGAACCCCCACAACCCACCCCGCCACCTCCTCCTCCAACAGCACCGATGACCCTCCCGCCCTGCCGCTCACCCACAACCTCCGCAAAGCTAGCAGCACTGCACGCCCGCCTAAACCTGCACCCAAAATTCCCCGTGCAAACACTAGCACGGGCACTCATCCACCCAAGCGCCGACCCAAACCCTCCCTTCAACAACCGCTCGCTAGCAACACTGGGCAGGTCACTGCTGGACTACTACATGACGGAATGGTTACTATGCACCTACCCACGCCTACCAACGGAAGTCCTGAGCGCAGCACTGAGCGCGTACACAGGACTGAAAGCCCTCGCGGCGATGGGCCGCGAGTGGGGGGTCGAGAGCGCATTCGAGCCGAAGGCCGACGTGGACGCCGGACTCCTCCAGTTTAAGCGTCTGCCGCTGGGGCCGGAGGAGGCCGGGGCGGTGGGTAGGTGCAAGCCGTGGCAGGAGAGGGGGGAGAAGTGGACGGATGGCGTGACGGAGGAGGAGGCTATTGCTTCCTTCGTCGCTTCCACTTTTGCTGGGGTCTACTTGCATGAGGGGATTGGCCCCGTCAAGCAGTTCTTTCGCCAGCATGTGCTTAGTCGGAAGTTGGATGTGGATAAGCTTTTCAACTTTGTTCAGCCTACCAGGGAGTTGTCCAGTCTTTGCTCCCGCGAGGGGTTTGAGCCTCCGGTTGCTAGGCATATTAGTGAGTCTGGGAGGAAGTCTATTGCTCCCGTCTTCGTTGTCGGGGTCTACTCCGGCTTGGAGAAGATTGGGGAGGGACATGGCGGGAGTATGGATGAGGCTAGGATTAGAGCTGCTGTGAATGCGCTCAAGGGTTGGTACCTGTATTCTCCGGCTTCGCAGGTGGACTTGCCGAGCAAGACCGATGATGACCCCCGGGCTTCGTTTAGGCCCGCTATGATAGATGTCGGGGAGGTTATTGTTTGATTTGGATTCGCTAGAATAGACGGTTTGGTGGTGGGTTTGGTGGGCTTGTGCATGTAACTATAGTTGAGAATCTATGGTTCGGAAAAGAAAAAAAAAAGATGCTATTCTTGTGTATACAAAATTATTCCCTCGTTTGTTACCTTTCTTATATACATATATATATACAAGTACACACAAGGTGTCTAGTTAACCAATCGTCAAACTAGATGATTCATGCAATGCAGTCATCTAACACCTTTAGTTAGACTGTACAGCACTAAATAAGAACCGCGTTGGTGGAGCGAAGAAATGAAAATGAAAATGGAAGAGTATCAAAATCCGTGTGCTTTGGAAGATTATGAAAACAAACATCCTCCTCTATGCTTGACCCAACCTTAATATGCCACACAGCAATAGTCATACCACCAGCGCGCTCTACGCCCGTAGACATTGCCTTCATTACAACCACCCACCAACAGCCCAAGAGGGTCAACTATTAACAAGGTCTCGACAATGGCCCTCATATAATGAAACCTCCCAACAAGACCCATTAAACAAGAGAAAAAAGAATGGAGCCTCCTATCCCCTCATATGTATTTTATGTGCTAGAAAGGTCCTCCTAGTGCTGGAGGAATCTTATCAACAATAGTTAAACAATTCCAAATGCGTAAGTTGTTCGTGAAACAAAGAATATTTTAAGTGTGAAGCGGGTAAGACGCTACTTATTTATAGAGTATCGAAAATTCGTCTACGCACTGAACATGGCTTCCTGAGACGCCAACTATCGAGCGTCCCCGGGGAGGTATCAAGGTATTGCTGTTTATCATCGGCTTTAGTTTCGAGTTGTCAAATCTTCAAGACAGGCCGAGTTACCTTGCGCCACCACTACCATGTGAATTTCCGAAAATAGGCGACCGGCGTCCAAAGCTCGTCAGGATTTCAATCCCCTCGACCTGAGCTCCCGAGCGCACGCAAAATCCAAGTAGGCTCTCCCCTTTTCTTGTATCCAAAGTAAAGTCCGAAACCTCGACCTTTTCGTGGCTCTCGCTGCTCTCCCTACGGCCAAACAGTTGCGTTGATGAATCCTCATACATGAACTCCAATCCTCCTAATGCCGAGTTGTGAAATACTCTAATGCTTGTCAACATCCTTCCGGGAGTCACTGTGTGCAAAATAAGTTGTTGGGGCTCAGATCCTCCAGCCTTTGGTCTTCCGAGTGAAGAGCTTTTGAAAGCTACCCCATAACCGTTTGGCAATTGGACCTTTGAGCTTTTGGCAGTCAAAAAGTCTTCCACAACTGTTTTCCCTTGCCCCGCGGAGTATATCCTGAGTTTCATAGGCCTAGTTTTATGACCGTCCGGCAAGCTCCCTCGGAGGTCATCTTCGGGCAACGAAACTTCCCGCTCTGGCCTGGTGAACTCCCGGTGTGCCCGATAAAGGCCATTCGTGCAGATCTCCACTAAAACTATACCACTTTGAGCTCCAGCAACAATACCGTTCTCAATGGCATAGACCTGCGGGTTATCTGGTAGAGCGGGTGGCACAGGATCTGTTGGAATCCGGAAACAAGGGTGGTAACGAAACCGAAGGCAATCAACTCTTTTAGGCTCGAATATCAGCCCTCGGACATGCCGCCAGCAACAAATTACCATACCTGGGCCAACTAGACTCATTTTTGGGAACACAAAACCTTGAAATATGTCAGTGATAATTCACATAGCCGTTGATCTAGGAAAGACATACTTCAGGCCAGGGGATTTGGATCGAAAAGAATATGGTTCCTAAGATCCCAGTCAATTATTATAAGTACCCAACAGGCGCATTTCAAGCGGAGGTCAAACCTTCATTAAAAACGTCCTATTAATATGCTCAAGATCACGGGGCTGGGTCGGCGGCTGGGGGCTGATAAAAGCTTCTATCATGTCTTTCATTGCAGACGTAGCAATTTCCCTGATTTCTCATCACGCATAAGCCGATACAGCGTCGCGACAGATCGTGGTACTGAGCATTGCCTACCAAAAGCTTCCAGACTCGGAGGAATCGTTATTTCCGATCGCATCACCAGGGCGAGAACAGTCGCTGAACTATGAACTGTCAGTTCCGGGTAAAATCAATAGATCACCTATCAGAGCCATACTGCTGAAACTACCTCTTCTAAGCAGGATGGAAGGGTATATAACGAGCGGCTACCACAGAGCCCCAAGCCATTACTAAATGCGGAACGGTTTCTAAGATCTCCAAACCTCAATTCCCCCTTAGCGTCAAGAACTAGTACAGCAACATGACGCTTCGTCGCAGGTGCTATTTCTCCAAAATAGTCCTCCACTGCCTCGGAGGCAATATCCCAGATCCCTTGAGCATCCTGAGAAGCCTCTCGTTGTTGAATATCTTTGACAAGTAAGCAACGAATATATAGGCTAATAAAGCCAAGAATTATTACCCCTGACTGTTTTCTGGGTACGCAAGATGTGGACCTTTGCAACACTCCTCATCACTCCGTCATCTTTATTTGACAAGGAATCTGCTACCCACTCCTCCCCAAACCGAAAACACCGTCGACCTAAGGCCGGTGTTAGAATATTAATTATCTGACGAAAGGAAATATCGCTACCCAATCTATGCCTGAACATCTGCTCACCCGTAAAGAGCTGTGCAAGATAACTTTGAGTTTATCAGAAAACCGACTAGTTTTACGGGTGATGTGATCTCATACGCTGCCATTCGGAACTTCTTCTTTGCCATCCGTACATCATTCCCTTCACGGAGCTTTCGGTCACCATGACACTCGTACTCTCCTGGAGAATCCTTCGCAAGTAGTATAGCGAGGTGAAGTGGTGGGCAAGACGTCAAGGGCAGAAAATTAACTGCTATACCGGAACTAGTTGGTGCAATTTTGGAGGCAGAGAAATCAAAGCGTAGTCGGTTCATTCCTGGGTCAAGATGCACAAGAACCTTGAAGTGACCGCTTATAACCGGCCATTGGGTCGCCGGATACCCCTCCAAGTGGTGGTGCACAGTAATAGTTCCATCAATTGGGCGTTCAGGCACCCCAACCTCCCCAAATACCAAAATTACACTCTGATGAAACCATTGTCCCTCCTGAGCAGAGATAAGGCGAGGAGCAAAAGGTGATAGAGGCACTGAAGATGATCTGACAACTGAGTTGGGGGGACTTCCCTTTTATCAAGTGTTAGTGGTGTTTCCCTGAGTATTTCTCGAGTAATTGAATGTACACACATTTGGATCTGTCCTGCTGCTGCTAGAAGTATATATTTCGGAAGTCGGCCTTGAGGGACGAGGTCTCTCCGGTGAGGAACGACGAGTAGCTGACACAGAGCTATTAGATTTGGATTTATCGCTTGGAAAGTTCAAGGAAGTTTCTGGGGTATCGGTGATAGAGGCTGTAGAATCTGTTTTGATAGAAGGCGAGGGCCCTCCAGATTTGCCAAAAAAACCTCTGCGAGATTTTCGCAAGTTAGGGAGCTTCATTTTGGACGAAAGGCGGGTATGTGCAGAAGGAGATTCGGTCTGAGAAGGCATGTACGGTTATTGTCTATAAACTATGGGGTAGGCTCTCGAGGCTACCGAGTGCAATTGGACAAAGTACGCTAATGATATCAGCCAGAGAGTGTGTGTGGTGTGAAACAATGCAAAAAGCGAGAGGCGTAATTAACACGACAACAGGAAAAACACGCGAGCAGCTGCAAAAGCAAAGAAGGAAGAAAGAAGAGAGAAGAATTAGGGATAAGAGAAGGTGATGGTGGAGGAGAAGGAGAAGGGAGGGGTAAAAGAGGAAGAAAAGCAATGGAAGGGGAGGAGGAGGAAGGAAGTGGGATGTACGTATTTATGAGAGGAAGGAAGGGTATAATAGTAAGAAAAGAGGCAAAAGCATCGTAGAAACTGATGAACAAGGGAGCCGGTAGCAATTCCGACTGCTTGGTGAAGATCAAAGCGAATACCAGTACTGGAGCCTACACCGCCATAGAGTGCCGGTAGCCAGGAAACTATCGCAGAGGCAAGGCAGGACACGAATACCAATGAAGATACAGTATAGCAATTGTGGATGCTTGTATACCGGAGAGTCAGAGGAACGAGTGGATAGGCAAAGGAAGGTCATGTAAATTATGAGACAGAGCTTAGGACGGTACGGTATCTGAGATGTTCTATGTTTGTACCGTATCCGTACGTGTGTTTACTTGTCATAATAATATTACGACTATGGTGTGTGTGAGAGCTCGGCGATCTAGTTTGGTACCAGCCCTTTATCTCAGATGCACGCTTATCCTAATCTCATAACAGCTTAACCAGCCTCAGGGCTAAGAAAAAGAACCAGTGTACCATGCCCAGCAAGAGGTTATAAAACAGTTATCTGAGGTTAACCAGCCAAATATCTCCCCGTTCTGTTCCGGTTAATAGGTTCCTCGCTTGCACCTGCGCCCATCAGAGCGTCCTTCGATTGCACAGATCCAAGAGCTCAAGATCCTGTGTATGGGAACTGATCCCGAGAGAAAACTTTAGAATCACCGTCTATCACCACCAGTGAGACCCCATGGTGTTGCTGGGAGCATTGATATCTTGGCCGATATTAGGCCCAGATCATGTTTATGAGATCTAAACGATTCTCTTCGTCTGGTTTTAGCCACTTCTCTGCGGCCATTGCACCGTGCTCGAGTAAACCCTCCCTCCGCCTCCACCCTGCCACCGGGGGACGATCCAACCAGGTTGGAGTCTTTCTCTCAATCTACGAATTGGAGCTCTCCGACCGTTCTGGCCTCAGGCATAACATTCATGTACGTCATCTTCCCGCAGCCATGCTTCTGAGGTTCCCCTCCCGTTGCTCTTCATCCCAAAACAGGCTCGTTTAATCGAGAATAGGAAATAAACAGAGCAAAGTGAGATAAATACAAAAGACTAAATAAATTTGAGCCTCTTTTGTTGGTGTGTAAACACACCGTCCCGCCCCCTTGGATGCCTCCTTGGCTTTTTGGCCCTGGCACTGGTATCCCTCTAAAGTTCCACAAGAGAAAGAGAAAAGAGAGACAAAACCCTGCCTCGCCATATCCACGCCTATCTACAGTATCCTACCCCTACCGCCCCTCTCAATTACGGCACTTTGCTCACCTACAAGTAGCTTTGTAAGCTCCGCTGACTCTTTGCCTCTATTCCCTGGAAATCAATCACTGCCCAATCATATCACCCTGGCTTCAAGGGCGTTTTGAGCGTTCTCAGCTCTTCCCGTGAGGTCAAAAATCCCGGACAAAAAAGTCAGAGTGAAGAGAAGAAAAAAAAAAAAGAGGGAGAGAAAAGAAAAAAGGAGAGAGAAGAATCATACGAAAAAAGATTTCCACAAGGAAAAGGTAATTCAAAGAAAGGCTATCCAAATTAATTCTTCCTTTCACCATTCCGCCCTCCTCATACTTCTAATTCTCTGCCCTGCGTTTTGTGTTTTCGTTCTTGCGGCAAGCAACAGGAGTTCGGCGTCAAACTTGACCTCTCCACTGGTGTGAATTCCCGCCCCGTCCCCTTAACAAGGTTTTTTCTTTTCTTTCTGCATTCCCCATCGCCTGTCCAACAGCGGCAACGTTTGTTACTTTCATAAAACCCATTCCCCTACAATCGCCGCTCCTTTTCAACAATAATTATATCAATATCTGTTTCTCCAGGCCCTACTTGGAACATGTCTTCTCTACCGGCATCTAAACCTTGGACTGAGAAACAAACCAAAGAAGTTATCAGAAAAGTCATTCGGCGGGCAGAGGTATCAAGGGTGATTTCTCCCTAATTTCCCCGCACTCGAGAAATCGGTGTGGTGCCTATTTTGGGCTTTGCTAATGCTTCTAGTGCCTAGATCGCAAGGCTTCTTCAACATCGACTTGCACTCGCAAACTTCAAGACGAAGAATGGATGGGAAAACTTAACCCTAGACACTATCGAACCTAAGGTCGAAGAAGACCTACGGAGGAAACGTCAGAGGGGGTCACAGGAAAAATCACCGTCACCAGGGACCTCCTTTTTCAGTGAAGGAGATCTCGAATGGTTACGGAAAAATAAGACAAACGTACAACAAAAACGACGGGGCAGCCAATCGTCCGGTATCGGCCCCCTCCCGAATTTTCGCAACTCTAGAAAACGTGTGCGGACATCCTCATCTGCTGAATTCCAACAACCACCATCCAAACGTCGCCAATCATGGAGAGATCAAAACCGCACCGTACAATCGTCTCCGGGATACCGATATGGGACAGGGGAGGGTAAGGATGGCCTCGAACATGCCTTCCACTCAAGTCCCCCTCGTACCCCACCAAGACGCATAGCCAAACCAGGGAACGCAAACAAGCCAGCGGGTGATCGTGGCGCTGATCTCTTGATATACCTCGCAACATCCCCCTCCCCAGCTGGAGTAATGCCAAAAGCAAAGTTCACACCAACCACACCTCCGTCGAATTCATCAGCTCTCCCATCATCTGTTATGAATACCCCGGGAGCTCCCCAAACCCCACAAACCGGCTTTAATTTTGCTGATTTTGTCAATATCACACCTTCCCCGGCTCAGGGTGCTTGGGGTTCCGTCGGTGCTGGGAGGGGAACTCCTATTGCAAATGCTCGCAAGAGGTTGAATTTCGATCAGCTTCATCCCCCCACAGGTTCTCCTTCGGTACCGGCCAGTAACAGCCGACATACCGCTGGGTTGGGTATGGAGTTAGGAGGCGAGCTAGTGTCTTAGAAGAAGGAGAGGTTTAGTTGTGGTGCTTTTTGCGGGGTCTCATTTTCACGCTGGTGTTTCGGTTCTGCGGTTACTTCAAAACTATGTTTCGGATATGGACGGTGGTTTTCGTTTTTTTTTTCCCTTTCCTTTCCTTCTGCCATATTATATATTATATACTTTTATGGGGAAGGGGGGCTCGTCCTTATCGATTTTAGTCTCCATATATTTTATTTTTTTATTTTTCATATTCTCTAGCCTTAGCAAACTACATTTGTATATATCGGTATCTTTTTTTTGACATCCATTTGCTAAGTTGAGGTAGCTTTGTGACAATTATCCATCCGAAAGTAGGTTGGTGGAATGGTGCATCGAACAGAGCTTGATGCGACAGAAAAGGAAAAAAAAAAAGAAAAAAAAAAAAGAAAAGAAGAAGGGAAGGTCAGGGATAGTTTTGACAAACGCGCCCTTACTCGAGGAAAGGGACGAACGCGAGATAGCGTGGCGGAAACACGAGGTCATTTCTATTTTGGATGAATTACTGGAGGGCTGTCCTGTTCCGTAAAGTACTTAACCTGCAGCTGATCCATTCCCGATGACCAGCCAAAAAGCATTGAATGGGCTGCTTGACAGGCTCGAAGAGCGTACTCAACGAGTACAAACCAAGCCCAGAGATGGTAAATTTGTGCGATGTGCAACCCATGAGAAGACGATAGGGGAAAGGAAAGAAGAAAAAAAGTTAGGAGGTGTAAAAATGGTACTGTACGAGTAAACTCAGTAAAGTAAGTGGGGGGGGCAGGCCAACCCCTGTCTACCCACCGTTGCAGAATCCGGACAACTGTTTCAATTTGTGTCAATAAATCCGACAATTACTGGCACAACCCCCCCCGGGCGGTAAACCTGGACAGTTAATCTCGGATGATGGAGATGGGAGGGAGAAGTCTTTGCCCGTTCATACGTTCACTCGTGAGGAGGGAAGGAGGGAAAGAGGGAAGGAAGGAAGGAAGGAAGGAAGGAAGGAAGGAAGGAAGGAAGGAGGAATTGTCCTACGTTACCAACGTTCAGGTGAAGAAGATGAAGAAGAAGAAGAAGAAGAAGAAGAAGGAGATTGATTGTGGGAACACCAAGGGGCAACACAGTATACGGTAAGGTATCGATATGCATTCTCATCATATCATACTCTGCGGCACCATAGATGCCCTATCAACCAACGTTGTAGCCGGCTCGTCGGATCGGAAGGAGGAAGGGAGGGATTACAGTATTCAAGGGCTGGAGGCTTGCAGCGCCGCCGCTGTCCGTCTGTGTTTGCCGCGATCCTCTGTGCAGCAGGTTATGCCAGCCAGCCAAC
>Ga0307507_10005320_pt1 | contig 21299 bp, 6 predicted proteins | sample 7_EM_MG_FD_207223 | JGI IMG/M metagenome (GOLD analysis project Ga0307507, IMG submission 207223) | Populus trichocarpa ectomycorrhiza microbial communities from riparian zone in the Pacific Northwest, United States - 7_EM | ecosystem: Host-associated > Plants > Roots > Unclassified | place... | reverse complement strand
ACCTGTGACGACGGCTGTCAGACATCAGTATCAGCCTAATTTTGGTCTGTTACACCACCCTCCAGGGACCCCTGTAAGGGGTTACTTTTCTTATGTATATTAGGGCTCTTAGAGCCACCTTGAATAAAACAGATCACTCGTACAATTCTGTGTCTCTACCTACCAGCTAGCTTATGTCATTCGTGATACCTGCCTGGCTGAAAACTTTCAAATAAGGATATGACTAGAGAGATTTGTAGTAGTGCGTATTTTTGAGAATATATTGCCGTATATTAGGACCGAGGAGCGATGTCCTACTTAAGTATCTCCGGACTTCCCAAAGTTTACAATCGCTAAATCGTGGTCCTCGTTAAGATAGTCCTTTTACCTCAGCAAGCTTAGACGTGATTCTGTTGGTGCGGATTTTCAATCGGTCCGCAAGCTGACTAACTACATTTGTGCGAAACCACCAGAATCACGTCTGAGTTATCTCAGGTGCCTCAGCCGCTTCTCCGAGGAATTTGTGGCGTTGCATGGCCCCACTCTCTTGCCACAGCCCCACTCTGCCAACTCGTGCGAACTCCTGAGCCAATTACAAGGGGGTGACATGAGCGGGCTGCCCGCCCTCCCTGCAAGTTTTGGTGGCATTATAACCATATCGGCAGCATTTTAGTAGGACGCTACTATAATGCCACCAAAACTTGCAGGGAGGGCGGGCAGCCCGCTTATGTCACCCCCTTGTAGCGGCGCGCACTAACTCCTGCAAACTCCTGAGCCAATAGAACGTCGCGCTACCCCCTACCACCCCTGCCACCCCAAAAATTCCTCTGCGAAGCGTCTGAGAGATTACAGGCGCGCGTCTGCTGTAAACCGGGCGCGATTCTTAACGTATGCTAACTTTAAGCAACTATAACGGGGTTAATATAGCAGCTATAGCTACAGTTTGCGATGTAATAAAATTATAATCTCTTCTTTTATTTAATTACAATAATTGCAATTAGCTAACCACTGTATTAGGGGGCGAGATACAGCCTTAAAGTTTAAAGATGTGTTTTTGAAACCGGTCACTCTTCGCCAGCTGCATTGAAACAACGGCCGTACTCTACCACAACTGCTCCGTTTCCTTCTAAATTCACAGAGGCGCCTCTTCTATCCTATAATAACCAGCTCACAGGGTTAAACTAGTAGGTATAGATTTGCTTCGCAAATCCTATCCCTCTGTCGTGCTGCGGGGGCTGCTTCGCAGCAGGGGGTAAGCTTTGGGCAGAGCCTCGTGCAGAGCTTTAGTAGAGCTTCGTGCGGAGCTTCGTGCGGAGCTTCGTGCAGAGCTTCGTGCAGAGCTTCGTGCAGAGCCTTGTGCAGAGCCTTATGCAGAGCCATGTGCGGGCGTGCGGACGTGTAGAGTGCAGGCGTGCAGACGTGTAGAGTGCAGGCGTGCAGACGTGTAGATTGCAGACATGCAGACGTGCAGATATTCGTACGGGCGTTTAGTTGATTGATCGTATAGACGTTTATAGAGCCGTTCGTGTAGACGGTTATAGAGCCTTCCTAGTATATCAGTGCTGCTTACTAAGAGAGCTTTGGAGCTCCGTATTAAGCTTCGAGCAGAGCCTCGCGTAGAGCTTTTAAGCAGAGCTTCTGAGCAGAGCTCCGTGCAGCCTTAAGTAGAGCTTCGAGCAGAGCGTCGTGCAGAGCTTCGAGCAGAGCTTTGATAGAGCTTCGAGTAGAGCCTCGCGCGGAGCTTTAAGCAGAGCTTCAATAGAGCTTCGAGCAGAGCCTTATGTAGAGCCTTGAGTAGAGCTTCGAGCAGAGCTTTGATAGAGCTTCAAGTGGAGCTTTAATAAAGCTTTGAGTAGAGCCTCGTGCAGAGCTTCGAGCAGAGCTTCGAGCAGAGCTTCGAGCAGAGCTTCGAGCAGAGCAGAGCTTTGAGCAGAGCTTCTCTATATAGATCTTGTATTTAGGCTTGTTTTTGAAGGCCTTGTATAGGCGTTTGTGCAGGCGTTTGTGCAGGCGTTCGTGGAGGCGTTCGTGTAGACGATCGTGTGGGTGTTCGTGGAGGCGTTCGTGTAGGCGTTCGTGTAGGCGTTCGTATAGACGTTTGTAGAGATATTAGGGGAATAATTAGGTTCTATTGCGGATGTAATATATAAAGTAAGAGATAAGCTTTTAAATAGAGGTATTGGCAAGGTAAGCAGCGCTATATTAGGGGGCGATATATAACATTAAAGGCAATAGAACCGTCACCCACCAGCAAGGCTGTACAGCCCTTATAAAACGCGCCCATAATCTCTTAGGCCTCGTTTACTAACTTTTTTCCACCTGTTCGCGCTCACCTGGTCGACGCCGCCAGGTGGATCAAATTAAGGCCCAACAGGTGGATTGTAAGCGCCACTAGCAAGCGCTCGTGCAGGGGTGTAGATCGAACAGGTAAGAGCGGTTCGTTTACTAGAGGCAGTCGCCAAGGTTGCAGGTTGGCGAAATAGCGGTGGAGCAGGGGTTATGTAAGCCGCACACGGGACGTCTAAAAGGCTCCATATAAAACAAGCAATTAGAGCCTCATAGATATAATTAACCCGTTCTTAATATACGCACCTTTTTTAATGGGTGATAACAACAAGCCAATAAAGGGCAGCCCTGTCGACACTGCTGCCGGTATAGCCGCCCCTGCCCCCACCCCTAGCCATAGCTATGGCCCAACCACCACCTTTACCACCACCTCTACACCCAGTATGACGTCCTCCAAAGCTGCCTCTACTACTACCGAACTAATATTAACACCTATAATAAAGCCGCCAAATAAACGAGCAAGGGCAAATACGGCAAAGAAGGATCCTATAGCTGCTAGTACTAGTTCTAAGCCACCTACCAAAAAGACGCGGAGGAAGAAGGCGGTAGAGGGCGAGGATCCTAGTAAGAAGCCTCAATTAGTATGGCTTAAGGCATTAAGTAAGGCGTTTCTGGAGTACTTAAAGCTATTAGTTGCCTAAGGCAAGGAAACTAATAGAGCTACATTTAAAGCCACTAATTATATTAACGCTATTGCCTATATTAAAGTTAAATCGGGCTAGGACCTTACTCTTAATCGGTTAACGAATAAGTATAATTATTAGAAGGCTATATATCGTAAATAGGAGGCGCATATTAAGGCGTGTTTAGGGTAGGGTAAATATAAGGCTACTAGCTTACTATAACGTGTCCCGCCCTCACGTCGCCAAACAGGCCAAAAGACATGGAGTGCTTGCGAACTTGTCGCAAGCGTGGCGGGATCCAATATATATACTCTTACACTTACTATGGACTGATAAGAAAGGCGTTATAAAGGGCTATTTTAATAGCCATGTTAAAAGGAGGCCTTTTAAAATAAAATGGCCTATTTATTATAAGCAACTAACGGAGCTGCTTACTAGTAAAATGGCCCGTGGCGATCACGCCGGCACGATTAGGGAGGCGCTTAATAAGGATTTAGCTTGGAACCGGGACAATATAGATTTAAATTCGTCTGATTATCATAATAAGGATAGTGAGGATCCAAATATACCACGCAGTATAGTTAAATGGAGCCTATTTAGTACGCCGATTAATAGCTAGAGCTTTACTCCTATACTAGGTATATTAACGCCTTTAATACCTTTGCGATTGTCACGGAACCCGACTACAGGGGCCTCTATAGGAGAGCCCCGTGCTCTCGCGTACACCTCGCGTACAGCTTACGTCAGCTACGCGTAGGTATATCACCTCCTTACGCCCTCGACCCTTACGATCGATCGCGTAACGTCTTATAGACTCTTCAAATATATACATTCTATAGCCATTGCCCCCGTCCTATAATATTACATTGCGCCTTTTTTATTACCAACGCTTAGCCTACAACCAATTATACGTCTCCACGATATTACAGGCGCTGCCAGAAGCAGCGTATCTCCTACTTTATACTTCTAAAGAACCAACAATAGTAAGACGAAATTCCTTACTAGCCACTATATTAAACTTAAAGAATAATCTAATACCTATATTAAACCCACGACGCCAATTAATTCTAGGAGGATTTAATTTACTAGCCCTAGCCTTAACCCCTAAAGGGAAGCCTAGTAGCTTAAAAGACTACGACAACCTTAATAAGGTGGACATTAATAATATCTTATCTTTTATTAACTATATAACTACGGATAAATAAGCTAAAGGGCTACCACCCATTAAGATCGAGATATAAGACGCCAAGATTTTTATAAAAATAGTAACATAAGAACCTAATAAGTACTACCACCTTTTATAGAACTACTATTTAAAGCTTATATAAGCTAAGATGCGTACTGCCTAAAATTATAATATTATCTAAGACCTACAAGCTCGTAAGGCGCTCGCTAATAACATACGCTAAGAGATTAAAGACGACCTCTATATATCTAAACGCGACTAACAATTAAAGAAGGCCGAGATTATACTTATTACTATAGTTACTAAAAGAGAAGGTATAATTAAATACCTATAATCTTAGCTTAATAAGCACATTTATAACAATACTAGACACCCCTTTACTATATATAACGCCACCTAAGTCTCTATACCCCCAGTAACCTTACCTATTTAATGCTTAATAGAGGGCTAGCACTAGGTAGCTTTACCTAATAGGAACCCCTACTACAGTGGCGATAATAAAAGCTATAACAACTAAACTAAAACTGCTACCGTAGGGTTTAATATACGCTACCTTAATCCCCCAATCTTTTAGGGTAACTATAAGGAATACAGCTACTAGAAAATATAAATCCGTAAGAAACTAACCTAGAGCGCCTACCTTTTCCCTATAGAAGATGCTAAGATTAGCTATATTATTAGGCGAACAAAGGGCATCCCATTTAATAGGCTTTTCGCTTAATAGGAAACTAGTAATCCCTAGAAGTAGTAGTCTTACTAAAAAGTCCTTAAGGACCTTAATTAAATATACCGCAACTATAACCTAGTGGCCACTAGCCAAGCTAAACTATATGCCCTAAAGATAAGCCCTACTAAATTATTTAATAAGTTTTATATTAAATTCTAGAAATATACCGGAGTCCTTACCTAAGATAATACTAAAGACCAAGAAGATCTTCTTAAAAAAGTCACTTATCGCCTTAGTTACGTAGCCGCCAGTTATAATTACAACGACGTTTATAATATAGTAGTAGCCCTACAGAAAATTAAACAATAGCTAAACTAGATCGCTACTATAAACCCCCACCTAAAGATCTCTCTATAGAAGCCCTCCAGACCTACTAAACCACCAACGCCTACTACCCTAAGTAATACTACCGGTTCTAATATTAACCTCTCTATACTAACCTTCCCGTAGAAGCTACTAGATAGAGAATATAAGCTACTCCGAAAGCTAAGGCGTTACTATAGATGCTGTTAAGAAGGCTATTATAGCTATAGCCTAAACCGCCTAATAGCTAGGTTTAGTGGCCGCCGTCTAATACCTAACCTAGTACCTTAAACACTAAATACGTTGCTATATACCACTACCGTACAAGACGAAGACGTAGCAACAGCGGTAGAGTTAGATACAAAAACGGAAAACGCTAAATCCTAGCCCTAAGTTGTAGGTTAGAACGCCCTAATAATAAGGGGATCTATATATTGGCCTACTTAATAGATAACTTAGTAAAAATAAATGGACGGAAATAGATAGTTTTACCTATAATAGGAATTACTGCTAAAAAATAATATAAAAGCTATTCTATAATTAATTGCGGAGCTACTAATAAATTTATAGATATCTAATTTATGCGCACTTATAACCTACTGTAACGGAACCTTATAGCTTAGACTACGGTGGGTTCTGTTATTAGGCTAGGTATATAGGTAAGAACAAAACAACAACATAATAATAATTGGTGGAGTGGTTGCCCAACAGATTAACTCCAATTGTATTCTAAGATTTACTACAAGGAGAGAACTATCTACGGTAGGGACTAAGGTCCTTTAAATACACAACTATACTCCTAAGAAATCCTCTCTTGTACGTAAGGTACGTGTTATACGTATTATACATAGACGTATACTACGTATACTCTATATACCGCGTATAACATTATGTGACTCGCTTACCATTTCTTATTATATAGTTCTACTAGATCCATCCTAGACCGTGCCTATATTAACTAACTAGCTTCCTACAACTCTTCTCCAAGTAGTTATAATATTGTACTTAAAGCGTCCATAACACTATCTCCCTCCTCTTTATCTTTGTTCTTAAAGATTCCTAACATCTCCAAGTCGTCTACTAGAGGTATAATGTCCGTTTAATTAGTCTAGTTAATATCCTTATTTATTATACCTAAAGCTTCTTCTTCTTTACAAGCGTAATATTATGCTCGTACCGTGGCTGCCATACTGTCGCTTAGTAAGATAATGTCGTCTCTATATTCTTATTATGCAAAAGTAGGGTTAGTGTGTGTTGTAATAGCGAGTCCCTTATCTTAACAACCCTTATTTTACTTGGAGTGTACTAAAGCAAATGTTTAATCATTCTACGATGTTCGCTCTGTCTTTAACACTAAGTATACGCGTCCTATAACTCTTAACAGTCTTTAAGTTCCCTAAGTAACTTATTATAGGGTCTCGTGTTTAATCTACTACTGTAAAACTTAAGTCTAAGTTGGCTGCCGCGTGCGCCAAACTTTACTGTTCTGCTAAAGAAACTGCTTGGGCCCTTAAGGCTTAATGTCGCTCCTTTAAGTCTTAGTAGGTTGCGTTTACTCAGTTAACCTATCTTAAGAAGGTTCGTGAGAAGGTTTACTCTAAGAAGTAGAAACTAGTTTAATAGGGTCTTAACAAACTAGGTGACAAAAGGGCTAGCTTTTCTCCTACAAGGGAAACAACTCCAAGTAGCTTAGCAATTGCTCCTCTTAGGTCCCCCTTAGGCGATTTATTTTTTAGCAATTCCTCTTTATTAATATTACCTAACCTGCTCTCTTTTAATACTCTTATACCTTTCCTATAGCTTTCTTTAGGTTGCTTAGTGGTTCCTAGGTAGTCTTATTATAGCCTATCTACTTTACTTTGTACTATATTTCGTCATCTATATCCTTATAACTAATAATCTTTAAAACTTACCATTTATCTTTCTCTTGTCCTTTATACGTGTCTGCCTTATAGACTGGTGGCTTAATATTCCCATATGCTAGCTCTAGCATTGCAATATATTATATAGGGTAGATTTTCATTTTGGCTAGTAGGTTTAACTTATACATAACCAATGAAATTCTTTGCTTAATTTTAAAAGGTCCTAGTTTAACATAGTCTAACTTCTTACTTAGTCGTTAACTCTTAAAATTTTTATATAGTAGCCACACTTTATCCCCCTCCTTAAGATCTGGTCCCTTAGATCTTTTAGCATTATAATACCTTTTTATTCGTTCTTGTACTAGTTTAGCTGTTTCTTTAAGGTCTATATAAAGATTTATTAACGTCTCTATTCTTTACTTAGCTGTGCTACTTGTCTTTTTTGCTTAATGTGGCGATAATAATGTTCTCAGCTTATACCTATAATTTGCCTTAAATAGTAATATCCCCATTTCTTCTTATGGTGTTGCATTATATGCAAACTATATAACTGGTAATAACAATACCCAATTATTCTATACGTGATTAATATAATGCCTTAAATACTGCTCTAGTGTCTAGTTTAGTCTTTCTATTTATCCATCCGTCTGCGGATAATATGCTGTAGATATTACTACGCGAACCCCTTATTCTGCCAGAAACACTTCCTAAAATACTGCTATAAATCTTAGATCTCTATCTAATATAATTTTATCTAGTGCTCTATATCTTGCGAACACTTCCTTTATATAGATTCTAGCGACATCTTCTGCTAATATCTCTTTAGTATATGCTATAAAGTATCCCTACTTTATTAGCTTATCCACTATTACTAAAATCACATTACAATCTTGTCCTATAATAGAATCTCTTAACTTTGGTAACTTAACAATAAAGTCCTATAATATAACTTCCTATGGTCTTCCTAGTGTCTTAATAGATTATAGCCCTTTATATAGCTTATACCTTGTTGGGTTGTTCCTTTAGCAATCTAAATATTTCTTTATAACTTATCTTGCTAGTCCCTAGATTCCTTAAATAATATACTCCTCTTAAAGTCTTAACACTAAGCCTATAGCTCCGTTATGTCCTTATATTATTCCCTTATGGAATTCCTTAATAAATTCTTCTATAATAGACTTAGGCACATATGTTACTTCTCTGTTTTTATATTGCTCTAAGTCTAGATCCTCTACCTATGCTTCTTAGATCTTCTATATCCATTTACTCTCTAGTAAGTTATAGATCTAACTTTCCTTAGTTACTACAATCTTTGGATAATTATACCTAATTAATCCGTCTTAATCCTTTCGCAATAAAGCTTCTAATAGCTTTTTACTACTCTATAGTTTAGCCTTTCTGCTTAGAGCGTCTACTTGTGTATTATCTATACCCTTAGTATACTAAATTTTGAAATAGTATTCTATAAGCATTTCTGCCTATCTAACCTGTCTTTAGTTGAGTTCCTTTATTATTAGGAATCCTGTAAGGTTTTTATAGTCCGTCTTAACCACAAATGGTTTCTCTATGCCTTATAAGAATGCTCTCTATTCTTTAAGTACTATAACTATACCTAATAACTCCTTATTATAGATGTTATAGTTTAATTCTAGTAGTGTCATCTTTTAACTATAGTATGCCACTAGGTGCCATCTATCTTAATATTTCTATAGGAAGTATACTCCTAGTATAAAGTCTAATGTATCTGTTTCTACAACCGTCTCTAGACCTAGTTGATAGATCTTAAAAACTGGCTCCTAGGTAAACAACTCTTTAATTCTCTTAAATAGTTCTTATTGCTCCTTTTTTTATACCCACGGTTCTTTTTTCTTTATTAACCGCATAAACGGCTCAATGTTCTATAACTACTGCGCTATAAACCTTCTATAGTAATTGCAAAACCCTAGGAACAATCTTAACTACATAACGTTCTCTAGTTCTTGCCAATTTACTATAGCCTTAATCTTCTTTAGATCTATACTAAGTTGGCCTAGTTTAATAATAAATCCAATAAAATCGGTCTTCTGGGTAAAGAACTCGCATTTTTTAATTGCTACTAGCATCTGTTCTTTTTATAGTCTCTTTAAGACCTATTTAACGTGTTCTCCGTGCTCTTCCTTACTCTCTAAGTAGATAATAATGTTGTTAAGGTATGCCATAACAAATTTATCTAGGTGTTCTCCTAATATACTATTAATTTACTTCTGGAATATTGCTAGTGCGTTTATAAGCCTAAACTATATAACTAATGGCTTATATAGTCCTTCCTTTAACCTAAAGGCTGCCTTCTATTCGTCACCTTCCTTAATTCTAATCTGATGGTACGCCCATCTCAGATCTATCTTTGTAAAGATCTTTGCGTTGCCTATCCTATCTTAGATTTCGCTAATTAAGGGTAAAGGATACCTATCCTTTCTAGTAATGCTGTTTAACTATCTGTAGTCTATACACATTCTGAGTTTTCCGTTTTTCTTTAGGATAAACAATACTGGATATCCTGCTAATAACTGTAATAGTCTAATATATCCCTTTTATAAGTTCTCTTGGATAAACTCCTTAAGCGCTACTAACTCTATTTCAGTAAGCTTATAGATTAGAAAGAACTTTAGACTTATTTTTTCTTCCAATTCTATCTTATGGTCCTATACTATATGCTCTAACAGCTTTTTACTTTCTAGTAACCATCACTTTTTACCATACTTATGGTATCTCTTTGGTATATAACTTAAGCCTTACTTAGTCTCTTTATATATCGCTCCAACTTGGTACTATACCAACTTGGTTTACTATCGCACTTTGCGCCGTTGTATATCCTTAATATCGACTTGACCTATAACCCAATTAATCTTTAGATTGTACTTTTGTAACCAAGGTATTCCTAGTATTGCCTTGTCCTGTCCTAATAGTAGGATATTAAAAGATATTCTAACTAGTCTCCCTTTAATAGTTATCTAAATAGGTCCTATTTTAAGATTAATAATGCCTCCTCTATAGGCTATCTAATCTCCTAAAATTGTTATAAGTGGATATAGGTGTTTCTTCTGTCTATATAGTAACCCTATCCTTTCTACTGCCTTTGGTAATATGTGGTTCCTTATTACTCTACTATTTACTAACACTTTAAACTGCTGATCTTGCCACTTAGCTCTTAAATTTAGGTATTATTCTTAAATTCCTTTAAGGGTCTAAGGCTCTAACACTAGTTCCCTCTGGTCCTATACGCCTCCCCTTTTCCCAACTATTAGCTGCTAGATCCTACCTATACTTAGTCTAACTTTAGCCAATACTTAGTTTGTTTCTTTTCCTCTACATACTATAGACAAGTGTTCTCTAGGCACTCCCACTACTGTCGTCCGTCTAGGCATTCTTCTATAAGGAATCTTCCTAGTTAAAGTGTTAAGTCCTCTTAACCTTATACTTCTACTGGGTGCCAACTATATATATACTTAGCATTCCTAAACCGCTTTTCCTCTAGTGCCCAATATATTCTTGCTAGGTACTTCCGGTTCTTATCTTTAGGTGCTCTATACATGTTATACGTATTATCCACACAAGCTATCCACGATAGTGTATAATACGCTACATATTTTAGGTTAACTCTTAGTTTGTCTTTGTCCTTAAGTTTAAACCTATACCTAGTTAACCTAACCACTGGTATTTCTACTGCGGGTACTAAGATTTGTCGCTCGCCTCTTTAGTCCCTAGATCTCTCTTCTAGGTTCCTTAACATTATAATTAATGCTCCTTTAATATAACTTATACGTTTCTCCGTAATAGGTTAATCTTAGACAACTTTTTTATCTAGCTATATATAAAAATCTTTTTATTTGTCATTGTGTCGTTGCCTATACCACTTTCCGTATAACTGGTTTAGTGTGTATGGTCTATCCATTAGAAAGTACCTTATTATCGCTGCATTATAATATCCTTTAATATATCTTTCTTCGAACCTAGTTAGAATATCTAGATCCTTTTCTTGTTCTAGTTTATCTAACCACTTTACCCTAGGTGTCCCTGCACTCGGCCTATTAGTAATTCTTTATATAGGTGCTCTATTCCTTATATAACCTAGCATAGCTAACCTCTTGTCTAGCTTTTACTCTTACTATATAATAATTCTTATTCTAAACTTATCTATAGTTTCTTATTTTCTACGTCTTGCAGCTAGATCTTTATAGTTATCTTACTTTTTAATCCTGGTATTAACTGTTTAATCTTTAGGCTGAACACTACGTTTACCTAGGATTGCTAATATTCTTACTCGTTCTTTAAACTTGTAGTTCTTGAACTTACGTCCTATACTTATTCGTTTGTTACTAAACTAAGTTACTACCTTTTCCTATCGGTTTTTGTCCGTTGTGGGTCCTTAGGTATATCTTATCTTATCTTAAGAATCTTAAGCTTCTTTTATCTCTTCTTAAGAATCTTAAGCCTGTGGCCTTTTGCCTTTATTAAGTAATAAGCTAGCACTAGCAGTTATCTACTTGCTTAGTTTCTTTTAAATATTGCTCCTATTATCTTATAAAGCGATAGAAATTGTATCTAATAGTGTCATAATACCCGTTACTAAACCTTATTTGGTAATGGTCTCAGTCTCTACTTCTGTTGCATTATTAAGGTTTAAGTGCTCCTAGTTAGCCTCCTTTTCGTCCTTATTGCTGTTAATTAATAAGTACTCTAACTCCATTGTCATTGCTGCTAATCTTCGTCCATATATTGCTGTAATATCTTAATCTAGCTTGTAGAGTTAATCTTATTCTTTATCTAACTCTCTAGTTCCTTAGAGTCCTTTTAACTCTGGCTCTTATGGCTAATAGCTTGCGCCGTACTTAGCGTCCTTATGAATTCGGCATGCGTTATTATAATAATACGCAAAACTGTTAATTAAACATTCTTTTATTCCTTGCAGTGCACCGTCGTCCCTCTATACGTATGTGCCGTCTGCTGGCCTAGTTCCCTTTACCACATAGTTACTCTAACCACCTCTATAGTCTCTAGCGAAATGACCCTATTTTCCGCAATTTATGCAAGCTCTATCTTTAAACCATCTTTCTTGCTATAGAGTCCGCCTAAACGTCTTTTGCTACTAAGATCCCTAGTTTAGCCTCTACTCCTAGGTCCTTTAATTACTTAATCCTTAACCTCTAGGTTTCTATAGTTTTTTTTCCCATCTTTAGGTTTCTTTAGTACTACTTAGGTCTATTGGCTCTACGCCATTCCATAGTTTTTAACTCTGCGTCTGTCGTTGCGTACTCTGCGCCTTATATAACTGTGGAACTCTGTCTTACCCTCTCTTAGCTTGTTCCCTTTAATAAATTCTATTATTAATCTTTATTAACTAATCTATTAACTCTCTTAGAGTATCCACATCTTCTATTAGGATAATTGCGTCCTGGACTTTAGCCTTAAGTCCCTGTTTATACTATACTATAAGCGCCTTGTTATTCCACTTAACCTATATAGCTAGTATTTAAAACTATGTTGTATACTTAATTACTAAAGTACATTGTACTAAGTTCTAAAGCTTTTGTTCCGCTGTGGTTATGGCCTCTAGGTCTTTAAATATCTACATTAGTCGCTCTGCGAACCCATTCTAACTGGCAAATATATACCGTACATCTTAGTTAGTAGTTGTTATGCCATTAGCCTATATTTCCGTAAGATACAGCTTAAACCACTTAAGTGCCCTCCCTATTAGAAACAATCCTGCATAGGCTATTTAATCTAACGATATTGCTAACTTCGCTCCTTCCTGTACTACCTTAAAGTGCATTTGCGTAAGAAATCCTTTGAGCTTTAACTTCTCTCCTAAGAACCGTTTAATTAAAGGTAACTTAATCTTTACTACTCTAATTCCATTAATGCGTTCTTTAAGTATCCTATTATTATCTTATAAGTAATTAACCATTTCTTATAACTAACCTCGCGTAACCACTTGAGAATCCCCATCGTCTATACTAGTATCACCTGGCCCTGAGGTTGTGGCTCCCATCAACGCCGTTGTAATTAGTGCTGCTTTTAGTGGCATATTATTCAAGTTTATTCCAATACCGTAACCTTAGTAGTAAATGTGTAACGGAACCTTATAGCTTAGACTACGGTGGGTTCTATTATTAGGCTAGGTATATAGGTAAGAACAAAACAACAATATAATAATAACTGGTGGAGTAGTTGCCTAATAGATTAACTTTAATTATATTCTAAGATTCACTACAAGAAGAGAACTATCTATGGTAGGGACTGAGGTCCTTTAAATACACAACCATACTCCTAAGAAATCCTCTCTTATACGTGAGGTACGTGTTATACGTATTATACGTAGACGTATACTACGTATACTCCGTACACCGCGTATAACATTATGTGACTCGCTTACTATTCCTCGTCATATGGTTCCACCGGATCCATCCTAGACCGTGCCCGTATTAACCAACTAGCTTCCTGCGACTCTTCTCTAAGTAGTCGTAACATCGTACTTAAAGCGTCCGTAACACCTACCTATCTTACCCCTTACTAAAGCCCGCGCCCTATAACTCGCTAACAGTAGTTATACCGTATAGAAGATTACCTATATAGCATAACTCTACCTAGATATAAACGGGCACCAGGAAGAACTCTAGGCCTATATTATACCACTTACTAACTACTCTATTATCCTTAGAATAAACTAGCTCGAATAACACAACCCTACCATTAACTAGAAAAAGAGAGAAGTAACCTTTAACTCTAAATACTATAGAGAGACTTGCCTAGGGCATACCCTAGCCGCCTCTACCTACTCCTTAGGATATTAACCTAAAGAACCCCTTATTACCCCACCCATGACTAACTGCTACTACGTAAGTGCCGCGGCCTTCTACCGTATAGTATATAGGAAAGGCTAAACCATTACCGCAGCCTTCTGATTATAACTATATAAGCTTAATAAAGAACAGGACTACGTCCTCTATAGTAATAGAATAGATATAGTTAACCTCCTAAAAAACAATACCCCTATAAAACTCTACGGACTTTCACCTTTAGACTTTAAGAAGTTTATTGTTATGGGGCGGGGGTACTGGCTATAAGACGTATGTATTCAAGGAGTCTACAAGACGTTACGCAATTGATCATAAGGGTTGAGGGCGTAAGGAGGTAATATACCTACGCGTAGCTAACATAAGCTATACGCGAGGTGTATATAAGAGCACGGGGCTCTCCTATGGAGGCCCCTACGGTAGGGTTCCATAACACTACCCCCCCTCCTATAGAGGCGGAGCTCTGGCAACACTGTGGTTGCTATATATATATAAAAGGGACACTTAGGGTATAGAGAAGAAAGAAGAAGAAGGGGGTATCGCTAAAGGTTTGCAATAACGTTATATGATAAAGCTTGGCACCTAAGAATCCGACCAATTAGACAACTTTAACCGCCGGTTAAAGTTCCTAGATATCTTAACAATATTCCGGTTATATAATCGCACTTTACTATTATATAATGGCAATCTAACGGCAATCTAACAGTAATTTACCCTTATATAGCAATATACAACGGTTTAACTCTATAAGGGCTCCCATAGAGAATTAGGCATAAAATCTCTACTTAGGCCCAGTTTCTGTCAGATAATTCATATAGAGGGGTTCATTAATAAAATGGGTTGATTAATTAATGATCTTAACTTAATCGTTGATTGATGTCTATGTTGGTTGACCTAGGGCCCCTAGGGCTCTGAAGAGATTTACAATATACGTGCCCCGTGCACGTAACTCGTGCACGTGTCCCACACCTTAGAGAATACAGATTATCTAACACACCCCCTTAGCTTTAAGCTCTTTAAGGTTAAAGCTAACCACCTTCTCCTGCCTGTTAACGCGTTAATTAAACTATAATCTTATCTAAATCCTTTCTTCTTGCCTTAACCTTCTCCCTTAGGTCCTTTAGTTGCTTCTCCTTATCTAGCCGCTCCTTAATATCCACTATTCTAATCATATTAACGAAGCTTTGAAACCTCTGCTTGGGCAGGGCCTTTGTAAGTCTATTAGCGATTATCTCCTTTATCGCTGTCTATTAAAATCGTACTCGTCTTATTGTCCTAACGTAGCCAGTGTCGATGGATGTTAACGTGTTAGAGCTTTATAATTAGCTTTACTATGTCTTCTATAATTAGTTAGAGCGTCTAGGTGTTATCGCATTTAATAATTAAGGGCTCGTTTAGTTGCTTTAAACATCCTACTAGTAAAGATAGCTTCTTTCGCTGTCTAAGATAGGGCTAACAACTTGGCTTCTATGCTCGACGTAGTCACCGTATCCTGCTTATTTGCTCTCTATGCGATCGGTCCTCTACCGTCTCTTCTATCATCTCGTCCTTTATCGCGTATTCCTTTGTCTTTCCCTTTGCCGTTCATTCCTTCCTTATCTCCTCTATAGTAGATTGCTCTGCTCCTCGCGCCATATAGGTACTAGAATACTCTAACATAGCATTATAGAAGCTGCTTCTCTTGGTAGGGATATAGGACGGACTAGTAGGTCTATATTAGGGGACGGACGCGTTAGACGGATCAATCGGTAATCAGTAGGGAGGAGTTTAGATTCTGCTATAGGAGTGTCCGGAAGACGCCCTATAAGATCTGTCTTATACTTGTTAGCTATCTTCTTAATATAGGCTTCCTGGGATAGCCATAGAAGCCTTTGGCTATAATTGCGTAGCACATGGATTTCTAGGAGCTATTTTAGCTCGTTAAGGGTACTCATCTAGTATTCCTTACTTAGCTCCTTAATTGCTTCTTAAGCTTTTTTTTTATCTATCTTTCGTGGTAGAAGACAATGTCATTAACCAATAACTTTATTAAGATTATAATGGACAAACGCGTTAACTGCATCTGTGTATTATCTCTAGGTCGAATTTTGCGGTGATCGCCATAAGGATCCGGTAGGTTATACTCGCCAATGCAGTAGCTTTTATAGGTAAGTCTTATTACGCTAAGGATCTACTGTCCCTTTACGTGCTTTTTTAATGATTACACCCCCTAAGCGTTTGGCGGTACCGTTCTAAGCTTAGGTATATGGCGCCGAAGGCTCAAATATAACCCCTTAGCGCTTCCTTGAGGTCAGTCCAGTTAGGAGGTTAAGATAGGGTTTATTAATATTCCAATTCAAGAACCTTCGTGAGACCTTATAGGTCCTGGATGACCTAGACGCAGATGCCGTAGTCGTGCATTACCTTTCGCATCTGGACGAATGTCTCTTGACGATGCTCTGCGCTTCCGTTACGGCGTAGCAGTCAGCTTGTATTAAACGCTGATAGACTTCCTAGTTGGACGTATTTGATAGTCTATTGTCTATAACGTTCTTCTATTTGATATAGGATTATGTTATCCTTTGTTATCCTAGTAGTACCCTCGTTTTTAAAGTAGACGGAACAACACTAGATTTGTGAAGTCTGTATAAAAGGCAACTTCCTTAAAACGTAGGATTCCCTTACTCTTCTTAACTATCTCCTAACTTTTATTCTGTTGTTATTAAGCTTTGTCTTCTTGTTCTTTAAGTCTAATTTTGGCAACTAGATTAGTAAGATCCTTATTCTATTCTACCTTCCTTAGTGTCTTTTTAATATAAGTATCTCCGATTGTAACTCCTACAGGTCTCTTATTTTTAAATAAACACTAACAGTCCCAAATGGAGTGTCCTCTTCTTTTGCACGCTAAGCACTCGGGTGTTGGCTTCTTTTAGGACGTCTCCTTAACTAGTAACCTGGCTCTCTTTAAACGGCTAGTGTGTGCTAAGGCCTTTCCTCTTCGTAAACCTTTAGTAGTATTAGAGTGATTCTTAATAGCTTGCTCTGCGAAGTTTGTGTTAAAGGTACTCCCTCTTATAGTAGCATTAGCTTGCTCTAAGGGTCTTCTAAGTCCTTCTTGCAGCTCTTTTGCTACTCTACGGTATTCGGAAGATCTCAACTTCTACGGGTTATTTAACTTGGTAGTATACTTTATACAGTAGGTATTGCTGAAAGGTTAAATAACTTCTGCCAAATCTTAAAGCTAGATTCTATTGGATATTTAAGGGATCTTATACTTCTCTTCTAGGGCTATTATATGTTCCCATTAATCTAACTACAAATTTAATTTTAATAAGTGTTTAAACCCCTTAAGGGCTTCTGTGTATTGGTGTTATACCTTCTTCCTAATAAATAATAAGGTAGGTTCTGTGTTCTCTTTTAGCCGGAATAGCTATTCTTTAACGGTTAAGGAAGGGTTAAGCAGTAGCTTCTTCTAAGTTGATACTATAGATGTGATCTAGGTGCAGATCTATTAAAGATAATCTTCCTATTTTAGGAAATACTTTATATTCTAATTATAGTATCGTCTGCTGTTCTTATACGCTCTCTGTTAATTTGTTGAGAGCTATATATATAAGGTTGCATTCTTATTAAAATCTGTGACCTTTAGATAAGGTAGTTTTTTAAGTAGACCTTCTTAAGGTGCTTCTGTGGCTAGGTTAATATAGGCCCAAATTTGCTGATCTATAATGGCTTGGAGTTGCTATAGCCATTATTCCCAGTCTTCTAGCTTATTAAGGATGATTATAGTCAACGAACTTAATATTGGTGGAGTCATTTTAACTAATAGGTAAAGGAGGAATTGAGATGGTATTTTATTGTTAGGATTGTCCTTGTCGTCAGGATTGTCCTTGTTATTAGAATCGTCCTTTAATAATTAAGGTGGAATCTTGTGGAATCTTATAGAATCTCGTGGAATCTCATCCTGTGATAATTAAGGTAGGATTTCTATCAGAGTCTGCGTCTTAACGATAAGGTAGAATTTCTTTAAACGATTAAGTAATAGCTGAATAGCTTCTTAAGTTGGCGGACCGGGCTTATAACTGTCAGATAATTTATGTAGAGGGGTTTATTGATAAAATGGGTTGATTAATTAATGATCTTGACTTGATCGTTAATTGATGTCTATATTGGTTAACCTAGGGCCCCTAGGGCTCTGAAGAGATTTACAATGCACGTGCCCCGTGCACGTGACTCGTGCACGTGTCCCACGCCTTAGAGAATATAGATTATCTGACAGTTTCTGTGGGTTCGCGTAGTAAAAATCGCTAATTAAATCCTTTGCATTTTTAAAGTCTTCCTATAGTTACTATTCTGGCTAATCTATATTAAATCCTGTATAGATAGCTCTATAATAGAGCTACTATCCTCTACCTTTACCAAAGTATTTAGAGTTAATAATTTGTTTAATAGTCTACTCCTTATAGTTCTTATCTTCGTTCTTATCTTAGATTAGTACTAGTAGGGGTTTAGGCTAGTAAAGGTATAGTAGCTATAGGTAAAATACAGGCTATATCCTATAGGTAGCTAGGGCAGACAGGAGCTCTAGCTTATATACGGCTTCCCTATTAATAACTTATTTAATTAGATAGGGGCCAAGGTTCTTGTAATTAAGTGACTTTATAGGCCTCTGTGTAGAGATATTGCGTGTATTTAGCCATACCTAGTCGCCAACACGCATCTCTAGTGGTGGCGTTCTATAATAGTCAGTAAAGTAGGCCTGCTTTACTTAAGCCCAGGCCATTTCTCCCTTACAGTAGTTAAGTAGATTTTTTATATAGTCTGCATACTAGTCGGTAAGTAGTATCTTAAGGCGTTTTCTATATGGCAGTTTTTTATTAATAGGTTCTGGTAGCTCTATGCCAGATTGGGGGTAATAACCCTTATTTACAAAAAACGGGGTAAGTCCTATAGTGGTTAAGACGTAGTTATTTACTGCGAATTTACCTAGTAGAAGGTGATCCACCCAGTTATCTTAACTATAGGCGACTACCTGTTATAGGTATACTTTTATGCTAGTATTAGCGTTTTCTGGTTGCCTAGTAGTTTTATAGTAAAAGGATATAGATATCTTAACAGAAATGCTAAGGTATTAGCAGATTCGTCTCCATATATTAGAGCCAAACTATATGCCTTAATTAGACGTAATTAAGTTAGGTAACCTATATAATTAATAGACTTTATAGAGGAAGGCGTTAGTAATATTGCTAATGGCTACGCCTTTAGTTAGGACGTAGTAGTGCTCTTTTATAAGTCAGTATATTATTATAAGAATGTTCTTATAGGTACGGCTGTGTTATTTATAGGGTAGTAGGTTAACAATAAAATCTATAGCGATATCTACTTATTATTATATAGGTACTGGTAGAAGGTGCAGTAGTCCTTAGTACTTTATATTAAAGGCCTTAGCGCGCTTATAACTATAGCAGGCGCCTATAAAGCATTTAACTAAGTTTATTATTTTAGGCTAAAAGTAGTATTGGCTAAGAAGCTTATAGGTTCCTCCTCTACCTAGGTAGCCGCTTAATTAGAGGTTATAGGCCATTTAGATTAGTTACTATTATAGATTTTCTAAGTTAGGAATAAATAGGCGGCCTCTATAATAGAGCCTATTTTCTTTTACTTTTAAGGCTACTATATTAATCTGGCCTAAGCTTTAGAGGTTAGTAGGCAGCGTATAGGCGCTAGCGGTCTTTACGGCAATAAGTTAATACAGTAATGGGTTAGTAAAGATGTTATATACCATAGTAATAAGCTTATTAATTTTAGGAGGTAACTCTAGTTCTATGGTATAAAGCTAAGGTATAGTTAGCTCTATTATAGGTAGCATGCCTAAGGCCAAATTCCGTGCTTTTAGGATTATCTATTATTAGAACTAATTATAAGGGTCATCTTTAGACTAAAGAAGGTCTTATAAGTGGCGTATTAGGCTATTAGGTTTAGTACCTTATATTCCTAGCCTATATATAATTTTAAAGTTAAAGCTAGAGAGGAACTTATTTTAATATACTTAGCGTTAGTTTAGCTGCTTTATAGTTATAAAGTACTTAAGGTTGCGATAATCCGTAAAGACTTTAGTTAGTTAGTTAGGTTCTACTAAGGAGAGTTCTGGTTAGAATTCTTTAAACGCTTATATAATTGTAAGGAGTTCCTTATTATAGATCTTATAGTTACACTCTTATAGTATAAGCTTAGACGAGTAGAATATAACTAGGTAGAGAAAACCATTATCGCCTATCTAAGAAAGAATGCCTATATTAATATAGTCCAATGAGTTAGTTTTAAGATAGAGTTATTGTCCTAGTATAAAGTAAGCTAGGATAGGTGCTTTAGTAAAGGCATTTTTAAGGTCTTAGAACGCCTTCTTATATTTAGATGTCTAGGTAAAGTATAAATACATTTTTCTTCCTTTTACGGAAAGGCCCTTTGTTTATATTATTACTATAAGTAGTGCTACTACGCTTAAAAAGTTGTATATAAATTTCTAATAGAAGTTAGAAAAACTAAGGAAGGCTTATATGTCTTTAATATAGTTAGGGGCTTGCCATTTAGCAATTATATATACCTTTTTAGGGTCTATACAGACACCCTTAGTAGTAATAATTAGTCTAAGGTATTTTACTTCTATAACTAAGAATTCACACTTCTTTAAATTAATATAAAGTCCCACGTCCCTAAGGCGCTATAGGACCTTTTAAACATGCTTAGTATGCTTAGAAGGGTTATTACTATAAATAAGTATATTATCCAGGTACGTAGAGCAGAAGTCGTTAAGATAGTCTTATAAGGCGTTATTAATATAGCTTTAGAAGGCGCCTGGGCCATTATATACACCAAAGGGCATAATGGTATATTTAAATTAGCCAAAGCGTAATACAAATACGGTTTTCTATTTGTTACCTTTTTATATTTAAAGATAGTTAAAGGCGGCGATAATATTAAGCTTAGTATAGATTTTGGCTTAACTAAGCCGCTTAAGGGTCTCGCGTATAAGCGGTACTAGGTATTAGTTCTTAATTATAATAGTGTTAAGTCCTCTATAATTAATATAGAATTAGATACCTTCTCCTAGCTTCTTAGCAAGAAGGATAAAAGCAGCTGCTAATAATATACTGGAACAAATAATCCCTTTATTAGGGTGCTTATTGATATACTTTTTAACAACTAGAAGTTTATCTTTTAATATTAAGTAAGGTCTCTTATAAGGTGGCATTTTTCCTTATTTAATGTTAATGGTATAGTTATTAGGTTAATATAGGGGGAGTATATCTACGCTCTTTTGTAAGTATATATTAATAAAGTTATAGTACCTCTTAGGGAGGAGCTTATGGAGTTTTTTGTTAGTAAGTCCTTTTTTAAGCTTTATAAACTTCTTAAAGTCTAAAGGTAAAAGTCTATAGAGTTCTATAGGGGCGTTAT
>Ga0307507_10005318_pt1 | contig 21301 bp, 24 predicted proteins | sample 7_EM_MG_FD_207223 | JGI IMG/M metagenome (GOLD analysis project Ga0307507, IMG submission 207223) | Populus trichocarpa ectomycorrhiza microbial communities from riparian zone in the Pacific Northwest, United States - 7_EM | ecosystem: Host-associated > Plants > Roots > Unclassified | place... | reverse complement strand
CAACCATCTAAGTTATTTCATACTATATACTTTCAATACAAAGATCTTTATCTATCACGCTTTCGGGAATCAAGACACGACTGTCTTATATGAGCCTAGCGATCGACGTTGCTAGATAGGAGTCAACGGACTTAGCTATCGCAACAGCTATTGGGCTAAAAGAAATAGTGATCGTTAGGAAACTATCGGTTACCTGCTGCAAGTATCACCCAGAGAGGAGAGGATTGTAACACAAGCAAATTGTATAAGGCTTATATATAAGTTGCTCTATCAGAAAGGGAAATTGTCTTAGCAGGTTGGCAAATATAAAGACAAAGGCAAAGGTAAAGTAATAAAGATTTTTCTTCATAAAACTTATATTGATATAATATCTTCTCTGTTCCTTGATGATTCCTGTAAAACCAGGCAGGCACTCCAATATTTATATTCTATGTCTAACTATTCACAAGCTACATCTACCCTATTCCTCTGTGCGGTGTAGACCTGCTCTCTTCTCGGTAGCCATGCAGTTTGGCTGCCTTCATTTCTCTTCATTCAGTTGAGTATTGTTATATTCAAGTTATTCGTTCTTCATGACTTGTCCCCACTAAGATATTCTTTAATTCACTCAAGTCCTTCTTATATATTCTGTGAATAGCATTCAGCCGGTCAGTTGGTCACAAATGTATACAGTGTTATAAGAGAAGTGCAAAATATTTGCTTTTGCTATTAGTGAGCAACTAATAAGCTATCCCATGGTGACAAAGAGTCAGAACATCAGAGCGGGAGGGGTATATTCAGGTACCAATTCAGTTGTCTACTATGCACCACTAAAGGGCTCAAGTCTCTCTTTCAAACATTATATAGTTCGTATTATATGTCTAAAAGATAATTTGTTAGTAATATATATTTCAATTATACATCTCTTTCTTATACATTACTACTAAACTATTCACTCATCTATTAAATATAAATATATACACATTTTCTAATTTTTACAATATTAGAAAATTGCCAGTCTGTGAAAACTTATTCAAATATAACTATATATAAAACGGCTAGACTAAAGTCTTGCTAATTACTTAATTTCATATCAAATATCTTAGTATTAAACCCTTTGTATATTTCTGACAACTATATACTCCTTTTTTCTCCACCCCTAACTCAACGTATGATAACCTTATATGTATAATACCTTGTAATTAATTTCAAGTATGTTAGTTGCCAACTTAATGTTCTACAAGTATTTAATGTTCCACTCCTACCTAAATATCATAACTAAACCCTTTTACTAAATTAATTGCCCCTGCACTACTTACAACATGGCTCCATTTTTAGGAAAGTGTTGGAATAATTTGTCAATCATGGGAGATAATTTTTAGGTTCATTTATTACTATTTCAATGGTCCTTTCAAAAGCCCGGGTTTTGGTGTAACCATGCCAAATCACCAAGACTTTGTTCTAGTTGCTTTATGCTTTTATATCACCCGAATTCCAAGTGGAATGCCAAGTAACTAGCTTCAATTTAATGCATAGGAGTGATTTTGTGAATGTCTTAGTAGACCAGGGGATCAAAAAACCAAAGATCTTGCGCCGTACTGTCGGTCACGTGGATGCCCATTTGGAAAACTACGCATCAACACACAAAACATCGTGAATGTTTGATATCGTCACCCTTGTAGCCTAGCACAGTAGAAAAAGGGGTATTCAAGGGAGAAAGGTAGATGAGAGAAAACCATCATCACCGCACCCCAGAAATAATCGAGTTTCATCACTTTTTCACTGGCCTTTATCTCATTCTGCAATCCGGCTATTAAACCCATCTTTCAGAATTGCCATAACCACCAAAAGAACGCCTGAGAACCCAAGACCACTCGACAGTACCGTACAAATCAGGTATTATTTTACTCGTTATTTCACTTGTCAACCACTCAAGTAGGAAAAATCACATCTCCCTCGGCGCTTGCGCACGAAGAAATCCAACGATTTAACAAAAGAATCCCGTGATGCATCTCCGTAAACGGTTATTTGAGAGGCTCCTCCTGCCCTGTTGTTACCAATTGGCCTTGTTCCTGTGGCACTAGAAAGGGTCCGAGAACTTTGCGGACGTGGCTGTTCTGCATCACGACGGCGGGGCCGGAGCGGCGGATCGTAGTTTGTCCTGGGAATCGATCCCGGTTCCCTTCCCTGAAGAAAAAGGAAATATCGAGGAAAAAAACGGCCAAATACTTTTGTGACTGGATGGCTGGTTGATGGCCGGACTGATTTTTATGCAGGATGTAAGGAGTCTGCGAGGGAATTGGAGGGAGAAAGAAGAAAAAACCGCGAAAAAGAAAATCTATGTCATACGGTTTGGAACAGCGAGATGGCGGCGCGGGAAGCTGGGGTGCGGGTATTGCAGGGTTGAGTGATAATTTGGCGTAAAGTATATAATACTGATATTTTCTTCGTGCTCCTGAGCACGAACCCCTTGAGAAGCGGCTTATCGAAGGAAGCTCAGCGTTATTAGCTAAGTACAATATGAGAGTTCACTTCGCTTAAAAGTTACCCGCACCGATACCGATAGTATCACAATATGATAGCTTCTAATTCTTGTTCGCTCTTATCGAAGCGATGGTTACATGCGAATCGCATTGCACTTGCTTCCAGGGTACATACCTGTCACAGACCCACACAGATGCCTAGCTATTTACCAAGTCTACCGACTATAAAGCTTGATATCCAAGAACAGTTCCCCCAGCTTGGAAGGAATTGCAATATACTAACCAACCCACCATCTGTGCCTTTTCCCCTTTTCAATCTTCTATCAATACCCACCCGGATTGACGAGTATCATTGGGTTGGTTGGACTTGCCTCCATACGACACGCCCTGACTAGTACTCCTTTTGTTGGTCTTGCGGTTGAATTCTGCGCCTAGGCCTGACGGTACGACACAGTGTCAAAATGACTGAACCTGACCAGATTGTTCCTTCGCTGGCGCGCAAAAGCGCGTTCGGAGATCATGCTCGCAGGGTTAAGAGGGCCTTTTTGACAAAGTATGCGAATCCCCTTCTTCATTCCACAGCACAGTTCGGGATTGTGGACGTGATGGCAGGTCATGTCATGCTCACGTTGGATTATATCAATCGCTAATGACCTGCTTGTGGCAGAGAGGGACTTATCGGCAGCTACGATTATGCCTTTTTGTTTCGGGTATGGGAATTATGAACCTCCATGTCCATCTCCACACATCCTTCCACCCATCCATGCTACCCCCTGCCTTCCGCACAGCAGAAAATCAGACGCAAGGCACAATACTTACCAGGAGTAAATCCAACAATGTAGCCCAGGCTCCCATTCATGAGGAAGCCGCGGCGATCAGCGCCTTTTTTCGGACTAGACGACCGGATGCCGGTATTGCTTGCGCTGCTCCTAGGGTTTCAACAGTTGCGTCTCCAACTTTCCTTCTCCCAATATATGATACCCTGCACCCTTGGCAATTGCGTGACATAAACTCGCATATCCCGGTTGAGCTTTTTGCTGATATCGCTCATGTCATTGAATAGTGCTCTGGCAATGTTGGCAGGAGTAGTTTCCCCACCGATCCTCCTAGGAGGTGCAGGAGGTGCGAACCTGCCGCCGGAGGCCCAACGATACCTCGTTTCCACCGCATTGATTGTTTGCGGTATATTGTCTACCATTCAGATTACCAGGTTCCACATCTGGGGCACTCCGTATGTACTCGTCTTATATGGTCCTGGGGTGTGCGGCATGGATGGTGCGTTTTTTCCTTTAAGGTTTTTGGCTAATAGATAGGGTGTGCACCGGCAGTTACTATGTCGGGACTGGCCTTATATCTGTGTGAGTCTTGTACTACCGAGCCATGGATTCCAGGATAGGGTGCTAAACATAGTAGTGTGGGAACGTCATTCGCCATTATACCCGTTGCTCTGGGCGCCTTGGATCAGATGTATGCGAATGGAAAGGTAAGAACATGAAATATCAGCGGTTACGAGCTCGTTGCTAACCGTGATTCATCTGAAATAGTGTATGTGACTTTTTCAAAACCAAACTTTGCAAAATTTCTTCCTTAACCCTAGAAATCACAGGTCCAATGGGTAAAGATAATATAAGGTTACCTTGTCCAGAGGGTTACGGTAAGTTGTGAGAGGTGATAATCCACGACCGAACGCAAAAAACTTACCTAAAGCTTATCCAGGTGCGATTCTTGGAACCGGATGTGTTTGTGCACTCTTAGAAATCGCCCTTTCCTTTATGCCACCCAGACTCCTCAAAAAGATCTTCCCTCCGCTGGTCACCGGCCCGACTGTGATGCTCGTTGGTGTCAAATTGATTGCGTCCGGTTTCAAGAATTGGGCTGGAGGGAATGGACCGTGCTCTGCGATGCCTAAAACGGGTCTCTACTCTTTATGTCCCAGTACTGCAAGTCCACATGCTCTACCCTGGGGCTCTGCAGAATTTATCGGTTCGTTTTTCTGAACGATGATCTTGCAACGCGGATTGTGACTAATCCTCTTATCAGGCCTTGGATTCTCCGTCTTCTTTGCTATCATTGTTTGCGAGAGATTTGGAAGTAAACAAACTATGCCTAATCTAGTAATGCTTGATGCTAAGTAAAACCTAGGTCCTATCATGCAGTCCACCAGCGTCATCATTGGACTACTATTTGGATGCATTATTGCCGCAGCAACTGGCTACTTTTCAAAAGCGAGCATCGATCTGGTAATGTTGAATTGGATGCCGTGCAGATACCCGTTTATTATATTGATCGACTCTAGGCTCCTGCTGTTTCATTTATCTGGGTCCAGACATTCAAACTCTCGATATACGGGCCGCTCGTACTGCCGTATGTCTCAAGCTAACGCCAACCTCTCTTTCTAATTTTCTTGTAGGACATTAGCCGTTTATATAATTCTAGCGTGCGAAGCTATTGGCGATATCAGCGCAACGTGCGATGGTATTCATATCCCATTTCCTCACGGTCGAGAGGGATCGATGTTAACACTTGGACAGTCTCCAAACTCGATGTAGAGGGCAAAATGTTCGACTCACGTATCCAGGGGGGCCTCTTGGCCGATGGTATCAACGGACTTCTAGCAAGTTTGGCCACCATCACCCCCATGAGCACGTACGCTCAGAATAATGTACGAATTGCCGTTTCCCCAAGCCTTTTTCATGTCTGCGATGTCTTGGCTAACGAAGCATCAGGGAGTCATCGCTCTCACTCGGTGCGCAAACCGCAGTGCTGGGTATGCATGTTGGTCCGTAATCCCATCAGAAATCTTCCGTTCTCATTTTTTTTAAGCACGCAACACTCGTGAATCATAATAACTCATGCTTGTTATAGTTTCTTCCTGATAATTATGGGAATCTTCTCAAAATTTGCTGCGTCCCTCGTGGCAATTCCGTCTGCAGTCTTGGGCGGGATGACTACATTCCTCGTAAGCCACTTTTCATCCCAAAGGCAACCAAAAAAAAAAGCAAAAGAAAGGCCACTCTGATTTGCGCACAGTTCTGTTCAGTTGCCGTATCAGGTATGAGGATTACGGCGACAATGCCGTTCACACGTCGCAGTAAGCTTTTCTTCCTTTTCCCTTCCTTATTCCCCTCTCTCACTCCTTGCCCGACCCCTCAACTAGTCTTGCTCTGTCATAGAAGTTCCAGTCGCTTGATCTCTCAAAATTAACGCTCAAAATGTTTTAGACCGATTCATTCTGACAGCAGCTCTTGCATTGGGGTAAATTAATCTGCATCCTTCCTGCTGAAAGAAAAACACAGAAAGCTTATAGGATAATTATATGATAATATAGATACGGAGCTACCCTCGTCCCAAATTGGTTTGAGTAAGACTTCCTTCTTGCCCTTCTAGAATGGGGTTAGGCCCTAGCTATAATCAGCCGCTGATTTAAGGGCTTGGCAGCTACTTTTTCACATATAAGGGAGGTGGTGGATTGCAAGGGCTCTTGGATGCCATCAACCTTATCATGGAGACCGGGTTTGCCATAACCGCCTTGTGAGTGACAATGAACCCCCACTAGATGCCGTACCCTCTACGGCCATGCCGAGCCAGTGACTAACGATTTATTACTCACTTTTTCCTAAATGGCCACTAGTATTGCAATGTTCTTGAATCTGATTCTACCGGAAGAGGTTGAGGAAAGCGACGAAGTTCCAATTGAGTCCTCAAATAATAGCAACACGCAGGAATTGGGCTCAGAGTCTTTGGGCCGCGGTGTCGAGAAGGTTTAAGATCTACCGTTGTTGTTCCTTATGAGATGCACGTGAATAGATGCCGTTTTTTTCTTGCTTTTTTTGCTCCCTAGGCCCTATTGCTTCTTTTCGTTCTTGATATCTAGGAGCCCTATCAGTATTTTAGTATATAAATCCCCCAGCTATAGCAGTCCCGCCATCGTGGGTCGTTTTGCCCCGGCTATGATTTCTCGCATGGTATAGCGTTGGTTGGGTTGACACCAGGGATAGCAAGCGATGGCCCCTGGACCCCGCTGACACCGACGGCAATATAGTTGAGAAAAAAGTTAAACCCAATTTTGCGCACCGCAATATAAAAAATGGCATTTTTCTCGTGGGCGGATTCAATTTTTGCTAAATCTCGCACTCCATCGACTCGAGCGCAGAAAAGACCATATCCGCATAGCAGCTGCCTTGCTGGTAAATATGATGAAAACGGAGATCCAGTAGAAGGCCTGCAAGTCGAGCTATTGCCGGAGGGGAAAGAAAGGTGCGACGTTAAAATATTTCATTAAATTCTGCAACAAGAATGCAATTTTTGTGGCTTGCTGAACAGGACCTCATTCTTATTTTCCTTAGAAAAAAATATATTAATGAAAATGCCTGCCCCCATAGCTCATCGAGCATGCCATCTTCCGAAATATGAGGGGATTTGTTGGTTGTTTTCCCTTCTTTGTTGAAAAGTCTCATACGGATCAGCATCTCCTGGTACTTTCTGTAGGGAAAACTGTATCCCTGCAGTGAATTTGCAACCGTTAGGGATAGTACCCGTTCCCCTCTCTAAAATTCAGTTCCAAGTCGCCAGCCCGCTGCAGGCACGATAACCATGAAGCAAGAGACGCACAGCTTCACAGACCCTCACTCTAGCTTAACCCTTTCTTTGACCCGGCATTCGGAGGATACTACGGGTGTACGGACAGAACCCCCAAAGGTCCTCGGATAACTATGCGGAGCATCTATCGCTATAGTTTCACTGTAACCGCGGGAAAAAGAGGAATAAAAATGCTTGCAGGATCAATACCAGGTAAAGGAATCTGTTGGTATCACCGATTCCCTGGGTTCGACCCTTTTGCCGCACGGCAACTGCAGTAACCAGTTTTGGGGGTCAATTGCGGGGGCACTAATGTTTATGGTGGGATTGAACCCGGCACAAGTGTCTCTTACCCGTATCGCAGCTAGCTGAAGAAATTGAGGTTGTTGAACTGGTTATGGTAGGCGAAAGGGATCGGGTAACCCGAAATCTGACGTGTGTTCGGCCTAAGAGCGGTGGTTGGGTGGTAGGCACCAGTATGGCAGAATCGGTGGCAGATGTGTCCTCTTGTACCCTACAGGAATGGTAGGAGCCAGCCGTACGGCAGGAGCACAGAGCGGAAGGGAAGATTGTTGCAGTCTCACAGTTGTGCAGGGGTCATAAGTATTTTCAACGTTCAAGCGGCAACAGGCGCCCCAGGCTCTATGATATGATTGGCACCTACACACTGTAGGCACCAGGACATGGTACGGGCCCGTTGCGGGCATAGTACTGGCGGGCACCATGTCCGCACTGCCATCTACCATTTTTCGGGTAAGCGACCGGAGCTCCCCCCGCACAAGCTTGGATGAAATTTTTTGGCCTGCATCTCCGCTTCATCGGGTGAGTTCGGGAAATCAGCCGGTACCTTGGAATTAGTCAGAGAAAAACTAGATGAAATCGAGGAAAGAGGTCAAATAATAGAAGACTCAGTGAACTAGAGGAACCTCGCCTAAGAACCATAAGAAATAGGTCGAGCCAGATTCTGCCGGGCAACGTTAGGTTTTGAAGTTAGCTCGTCCATCTGGTTTCCCGTTGCGGTCTACCACTGTGTCTCGGCTCCTCACTCCCTTGCTCGGCGCTGCTAAGACTATTCCAATATTTCTCTTTTTGGATCACAGACCATGATCCACCGCCTTATCTACGGGCAAAACTCATCCCAAGCTCATCAGAGCGGACCATAAAGACGGGGGAGTCCGGATGCAGAGTGCTTAGATCCACCGTTCGGTAACCTCGTACTGCCCCTAAATAGGACCGCGGGGCACTATTCGTTCATCCAGGACCTCCCCACGTGAGGGCACCATCGAGCAAAGCGAAAGGTAGTAGGGAGGATTCTAATAATAAGATGTGGTGGCAGTTAGCAATAAAGGGGGGGACGAGGAGAAGGGGATGGACTTCGTTCACAAAACTGATATTGGATATTTGATAGTGGATCAAGCGAAATCGAAAGAAGATTCCCAAAGATCTCGCATCGGTGTGGGGACCTGGATCGCGTTCCTGACGGGGCGTGCGCAGGGCTCGAGTAGAAACGGAACTCCTCCCGACTTTCCCTCCGGACGTATCATGCCGTACTTGTACCAGTACAGTACCTCAGAGCCGGGCTTTTCTTTGCCCCCCGTAATACAAACAGCATCATCCTTCCTTATTATTGGTACCCCCACGCAAGGAACTTTGGAGAGCTAGTCCGGGACTGATTTTCATGGGGCCGAACAACGCATATCTCTAAATCTTTGACCGGCCATTGAAGCCTTGCGGACACAATGCCGAGAGCGAGCCCTTTGGCCGCTGTTGTTTTCCCAGACCAGATGGCCACGCGAAGCCTCTGAAAGTTGGTAATACGGACTTTTGTGTAAACAAAGCAAATTTTTTGGCATAATTCTCTTTTGCAAAAGAGGACGAAATGAAGAAAAAGAAAAGGACTTTTTCCCCTACCCATAAACCTTAGTCTCGTTGACATTGGTGTGCGCACAGGAGTCCGGGGATGGGTCCTGTGGACGGAGTAAAAATGAAGCGAGTTTGTAGGACGTGAAAAAGTTTCATAAACGCATGTATTAACCTTGCGCGCTAGTTATGATACCAAAAATCGTAAGAAAATACTTACCAACAACAGCAACAACAAACATCAACAACAAAACAACAGAAACAGCACTATCGTCGTCGCCGGTTAGGTGTCCGGGGACAGGTTTCCAAGGTTATCCATCATAAGGCCAGGTGAGCTCGTACATATTGTGATTTGTGCATAACCAAAAGGTGACAAATTTAAGTGGATGTAACAATTCATGGCGGACTGCCGTAGTCTACCGTGTCCGGGCGGTGGGGATGTAGGGTACGTTGGACCAACCAGTGAGAAGGAGATATGGGGGTTGGTGGATAGTCACTTGGTCTTTGTTTCGCAGCGTCATATCGTCCATCTAAGCAGCGGGTGCATCTACCCCCTTTTTTTTCTTTTTTTTTCTTTTTTCTGACTTACTGTACCCTCCTATCACTTCCCCATGTTTTGGAGTAGCCATATAATGGGCTTCGGAGGAGCTTGTTTCCCCCGCTGCACATCAGACACATGGTGTGCCACAGGAAAGGAAAGTATGCCATGGCACCATAACCAGCATAAGTTAGGAAAGATAGGGTGAGTTGAGGCAAAGCTGGAAGAGTATTTAAAACGTATGTGTGAGGTGTGATACGGTACGGCACTGGTTATCTTGTCTGCGACCTTGTCTGACTAACTGCCGAGGACCCTGTCGGGAGAAGGGGAATCAGTTGGAGTGGAGGTGAGTGATTGAATGAGTGACTGAGTGGCGGAAAGAGTGGAGGTTGTTGCGATGACGGGCTCCCCCACACTGGAATGAGTGCATCAGATGAAATTTCCTTTTGATCGAAGAGAGGTTTGTCTCGACTTGTAACCAACCCCACTCATCGCACTCCTTCAGCCGTAGAACCCCGATCAGCAAGGACACCCATCCACCCATCCACTGTGATTCCGCTTAGCCCTATTTTTTTTTTTTTTTTTTTTTTTTTTTTTGTGTTCTGTTACTCCTTCATGGGTTTACCGGTATTTGTGAGGTGTGAGTGTGAGTGTGTGAGCGAGTGAGATTGCTTGTGTTGTGCTTCGCTGTCTAGGCCTGTTCATGAAAGTACTCGAGTACTTGTACGATACTCGAGGACCAGGAGACACCCACCAACATTCCGTCTACCACAACTCCGGCCTTGTAGAGGAGTACCTACAAAAAGCCTGCTCTCCCCCATATCTACGCCCCCTCTTACCGCACCCTCTCTCCGGATCTAGTTCCATTCCCCATCAAGTCGCTAAACACCCTCACCACAAGGACAAACGAGCTGTGCACCTGCATTGAACAAGCACCCAGATAATTTGGACACAGCGTGAAGGATACCGCCAGATCTTTCCTCCAGAACAATAACAAGCCCCCGTCTCGAAGCTCGGACAAACGAACATAGGGGTTGAGTAGCATACCGGTATTAGGAGATTCAGCAGGGAATAATCTCATTCTCACACTCGCGGCTGCTCGTCTTTTAAACAAATTTTCCATTCCCTTGTCCTCTTGCAACGTGAGGGAACAATTTTTTCATTTCATTTTTTTTTTTTTTTTCAGTGGGGGTTTATTTTTGTTCACCTACCACCTGCAACAATCTTGTCCCACTTGGTTCCCCTCCCGGCTCGGTGTCCCCACATCGGCCAAGTCTGACAACCGCCCCAGGCTCCAGCAAAGCGCCAACAGGAGCAGCGCCTCATACCCTCTTTTCTTTCACATTCAGGCTTGACAGGAGGAAAAGGGAAAAGAAAAAAGAAAAAAGGGAAGCCCCTTCCCTCTCACGCTTTTTCAGCTTCGCCGGGAGCTACGCACACACACCTACACACCCATCCATTTATTCATCCTTCCACCTCATCGTCACCTCGATCATCGTCTGCAACGAAGGGAAAAAATTAAAAAAAAAATTAAAAAAGTTACCAGCAATCATCACGACTACCGTCCTTTTCTCAATCATCAGCACCGTCATTGCCCGCAACCGAAGATTTATTGTTTTATAGTGCTATTATATTATTGTATTATTTTTAAGGGCTGTACCACCCCCCCTCCCCAATAAATAAAGGAGAAAAAAGGAAAACCAGAAAAGATTTCCCCGAACGGCTGCCCTCGATCGCGGTACAAATCCGGCGGCGCCCCCTCCCCTCCACACTTTCTGTCTCCCTTTTCACCCCACGCTCTCCTGAGATCAGCAACCGGCTATACTCTATATAACCCCGCGGGCCTGCTAACTTCTCCACACTTTTTCCTCTCTCTATTCGTCATCTCTTCATCATTCTTTCTGAGCGTAAATCACATGCAGCGAGGTCCTTCAACATCTAATATTGCGTCCCTCCTCCATCAATCTCCTCCACATCCTTCACATAGACCTATGTCTTTCCACGATCACGAACGAAGCCACCAGATGAACCCTAGTGGGCTCTCTGCTATCCTTCCTCCTCTCATGCCACCACAGGATTCGATGCAGGACCAAAGGCCTGAACTTCCCCGCCCTTACAAATGTCCCATGTGTGATAAAGCTTTTCACCGTCTCGAACACCAGACTCGACACATTCGAACCCATACTGGGGAGAAGCCACATGGATGCACATTTCCTGGTTGCTCAAAACGGTTCAGCCGCTCTGATGAACTTACTCGACATTCCAGAATCCATACAAACCCAAACTCTCGAAGAAGTAACAAGAATCAGCAACAGGCCGCACTTGCTGCCGCCGCCCAGGCTGCCCAACACGATCACCCCTCAATAGGCTCGCCGGGAAAGATGATGCCTCCTCCACCAAAAATCATCTCTAAGTCTGCTCCCCCTTCCCACGTTGGCTCACCGAACGTGTCTCCACCACATTCATACCATGGAATGCACCAGCCATCCATCCATTCTGGTTTGACGCCCTTTCGAACATCGAGTAGCCCTTCCCTTATGGGTGGTAAATACAGCTATGGGTTGGATTTGGGGTTCCTGGCACAAACAGCGTCTCAACAGCTAGAGCGAGAAAGGCATCACTATCACCTTCAACACCACCAGCATAGTCGACCCCCCCTTCCGTCGTTTTCTCACGGCACACAGCCAATGTCCAGGTCCCACTCCCACGAAGACGATGACCCATATAGCCACCACCGCTCGGTAAAGAAATCTCGACCGAGTTCGCCTGTTTCTACCGCGCCATCCTCTCCCACCTTCTCTCACGACTCCTGTTCACCAACCCCTGAAAGCACGCCATTGGCAACACCAGCACACTCACCACGTTTATTCCCTCGCGATCGTGATGACTACCAAATGCAACTTCCGAGCATCCGACACCTTTCGCTTAGACCCGTGCCCCCTCTTGCACCGATGGAGATTGCTGATCCATACAATGCCAGTGGCAACATGTCCCAACCTCCACATCCCAGCCATGGAATCCGGCTTGGGGATATCATCAACCGTGCCGATGGCTCACAGCGAAAACTCCCAGTTCCTTCGGTTCCTCGGGTTGCCGTGCACGATCTTTTGAACGGAGGTGTCAGTGGCCTTGGTTACTCGTCCGCCTCGTCCGCCTCGTCCTCTACAGCCAACTCCATCGCTGGCGGGGACTTGGCAGATCGTATGTGAGGGTTTGTTTTGGGTAGTGCATAATATTTCTCCGCTTTACCTTTTTTTTTTTTGTCTTTTGATATCTATTGCAAATATTCCTTATCTCCAGATTTTTATTCCTTCTGTTTTTCCCTATATTTTTATTGCTATTAGAACGGGGTTATATTTGGGATACACTATGACGGACTTTATGGGCGTTTTTGTCGGGAGCTCAACCTTTTCGCATTTCCGATTTACATTCCTCTGCTCATTTCTTATTATATCGCTTGTTTCATTTGCTATTTTTCCCAGGAGTTGTTCATAGAGGACCCCAGAGGTCATTGTTTACTATTATACATCGTCACCCGCCAAGTATTGTTTATTCGCCCGGGAGAGGGACGGAACTTCTCATGTATTTTATTGTGGCCATTATCTCATGTATAGAGAGTTTCGCAGTTACCATCTTTTTCGTAAAGGCTTGTATCACTTACCTTGAGATCGAAATACGGTTTACTCAATCACTTCACGGGTGTCCTTTTGTCGGGCACCCTACATCTATGCCCGCTATTGTACGCAAAAGGGTATTTGGGAAAATTACTAGAACAGATGACCATTACATTTGTGGAAAACTTATGAGCTCTGGCCTGGATTTTTCTTATTTCTTCAAACACGCGAATTATCTGCATAGTGTACGGGATATTGCTAACGGCTGAGTGGCTCGATTGCTGTAGAAGTACTTTACGAGCGGAGTACAGTATTGTTATTATACCCCACAATACAGGAGCATTGCTTTGGGGGGTGGCCATAGCGGGAAATTGGGCTGTGTCACACACAATTGCTACGATGTGCTTGACAGCAGACTACTAAGTGCGCAGTAAAGGTCAGAGGGTGTGTGAGAAACACTATGGTGGGTAGGAAGATAGCAATGGCAGAGCGGGAGGTAGAAGGGGGAGAAAGAGGGGCGGGTGGTCATGGTAGTTGCGGTTGCGGTGGAGCAGCGACAGTATGCGCAGTATGAGACAGCAGCCGCAGTAATGGGAAAGCAGGAGTTGTATTGCATGTCTTGTAGGATGCGCCGGCCGTGGTTGGGAGGATACTAGTAGGAGGTAGATTAGAGCCGTACAGTATTTTGATTGAAAAGTAGGCAGAGCAGGTTCCACCGGTAGCAGGCGTAGATAGGTAGATAGAGCATCTGCAGAAGAATGGCTAGGTATAACAGATTGACTATGATTAGAAAAAATATAAAAAATGCGGGAAGTCTGCGAGTTTTCTTATCTCTGTGATACAACTTTTAAAGACCAGGTTACATCTGAGATCGTGCGCTTCATTGATATCATCGCTCCCAGAGTGAAGCTCAGGTGCGGGTGCTGCGTTATCCGTCGGTAAGCCCTCAATTCCTCACTCCTTGCCCCTATTGTCTTCCAAGGCCAATACAAGTACCACAAAACACCACAAACCTCGAATCATAGAACCCCGCCCCACACTCCAGCCCATCCAGTGTCACAGGCCAGGGGAGGGGAAAGAAGAGGAGGGTAAACAACTCCCTTTCTCCCTTCCTTCTTTCAGGTAGCGAGGAAAAAGGAAGGCGGGGAAAGAAAACTCATCAATAAGCTGAGAGCCCCTACCGAACCCGATTTTTTCCCTCCCACGGAATAAAGTTGAGAGTTATACAACCGGACAACGGTGCTAAATAACCGGATTATTCTTGACATTACAAACCGATGAAGGATATAAAGAGTCGATGCGGATGAATGAAGGCTGCCTACAGCTTCCACAAAGGTAGGATGAGAGACTTTGCTTTTGTTCCGCTCCGTCTCTCGCCCCAGACCTGCTCCCTTCTGTGCTCGAGCACTAGTACCCAGCAGTCGGAACCAGTCTTCACCGGACGGACCACTCGAAACACTGAGGAAGGGTGCCAAAGACGATGGCCGCGCCGTCCAGGGCAAAAGAGCAGCTTGGTAGAGCAAGGATGAGGCAGATTGTGGTTGCCCGCAGTTGCCCCCCGACTGTCGTAGTGAGCCACTCCGATGGCATCTAAACACGATACCGTAGAGCTTGTCTTAAGCGAGTGGAGTGTACGATGAGCCATAATGTGCCGGGGAGTAATTTACATGATGCCTAACTCAATAGAAGGAATAAAAAGCTAAATACACAACTAACGCTCTAAGAATAAAGGATAAAGAAGGGGGTTTATATGGCAGTGTTTACTCTTAAACAAGAAAAAATAAAATAAAAGTTCCACTGGGTTGTTTATCTTTTGACACTTGTTTATACAAGTAACGATAACAATTAGTACAAGAAACTACTCATATAATAATTACTATACAACTAGGGTATTAGTATTAATAGGCTTCATCCGTAAAACCAACTTTGCTTGCTTAGGATATATTTTATTTTTTATTTTTTATTTTTATATCATGTGCATTTTATTTATGGCTAAAACGCATGCAGGGAGTGCAAGCTATGGCATACAAAAACCTTAATTCCAAACGTCCTTCTACCCCTGGGAAAAAGCCAACCCCCCAAGTCCCTCTGGTATGGGACCAACCACACATCTCAAGCCACCCAGATTGTCCTCCATCCTAAAACAAAAAACAATCCAAACAACTAAAGCAGGAAGAATCAGGAAAACCCATGGCACAATCTCAAAACAAAAATCAAACAAAGCAGGTAGATAATCACAAGTAGCAGTGCCTTCACAGGCGGTTGCGAAAAATTTATCGCTAGGGCTCTACATTAAAATTGCAGCCCAGTAGATAGCCCACCCCAAACAGAGAAAGGAAACAGTGCAATACCATCCTCCTAGGGGGGAACAAGAGTAGGCTGTTGTCAAGCCATTGGTAGTGTAGTGTAGTAAGGTGCTAGCTGGAGTAGAAGCAGTACCATGCCAGGAGATCCGACTGTAGAGAAGTAGAGTGAAGAGGAGTAGACCCCATCCTATCGTAGCAACTATTGGTAACCGTGTTCGTGTCTGACAAGGCAGTTTCAAAGAAGAGAAAATGGAGAAATTGACCGTGGCCTGTTGAAAAGTTTTCTCCTACTGCTAACTATGTTCCCAGCCATCTAAAGCATGGACGAAGAAGGAGTGTTGCTGACCGTGCAAGAGCTAAGCGAGGCAAAGCAAAAGTGGGATAAGGTAAAGAATCATCAACAAGAAGGAGAATCATCAATAACCCAGAGTAGAGGAGCCCAAGAAATAAAATAAAAATATTTCCCAAGAGAGAAGAGGTGGAGAAGGGAGGGACCCCCCAGGGCAAGCCCATCATAGGGGATGAGGTGGAAGTGACAATGATTTCTTGGTGTTGAGATTTCAATCGCCGGGTGTGTAGAGAAGACGGAGGATGTTGCTTAGGATATATGCGCCTACAAAACTTGTACCTCTCACCCAATACTCACTTACACTCGCACCCCGCTATCCCGGATGGCCAGATTTCACGAATTTCGTACGGGACAACGGGGTATCCGGGACAACAGGCGAGGCTTCAGTGCAGGGGAATTTAGAATTCATAGAAATTCATACGGATTAGCGAGGTATTCGGATTATCGAGATCCGGGATAGCGGGGTGTGAGTGTAATCAGAAACAAAAAAAAAACAGAGCTCATAGTATTGGAAAAGTATGATTCTTGGGTAGCTCTATCAAAAGTTTTCCCCATCCACTGTTAATTTAAATTCTTGATCTTAGTTGGCGACTCGTATGATAATTGCCTGACATTTACGAAACGGACTGCTATCGCATACCACCAAACTTCTGAGGTTCTGGCCAATTTTTTTGCCTTGTGTGCAAGCAATAGCAGTCCTCTTTCCAAACGTCAGGCAATTGCGGGTACAGGATCGATTTCAGATGCCTGGCACCACACAACATTAAATAGCTCCCTGTCTTGGCGAAAGGCTGTATGACCCGAGATAATACGGTACCCAAGAGCTAGCCTTCCTTGCTATGGGCGGAGAACACTGGAGTCGGTCCCTCCATGCATCTGTTGGTGAGACCTGCCTCTAGCAACCAGGGAATTAAAAATATCTGCCTTCCGTTGTTCCGTTCCGGTGCCTACCATCCGAAGCACCCTCAATTGGAATCGTTATTCCTGCGACTGGCGCGCGAGGACAGACGAGTGGCCGGATACGGCCCTATGGCCGCCTAACCCGACTGCTGTCATATCGATGTTAGGAAAGCTCGTCGCAATGCCCAGAATAGCCACTAGGAACGTGAGTTCAATTACATCTGGGCGGTCAGAGAACTTTCCAGCCCCGAGAGCGATCCGAAGTCTCGGCCTTACCGCAAGTCTTATCAGCTCCACACCTCACCTTTGTTTTAAATGAAGATAGCAACCATCTCAGCATTGGTCTGCTATGGTTCTGTAGAGCAATAGATTTTAAAAAATATCCCGAATGTTAAAGATAGCAAGAACGATTGACCATCGCCGGAGCTGAAGGGTTTGAAGTTCGACGGAAGCCATGGTGTGTGGACCAAGCATATCGGGTCCAGAGACCTGATCTATAGGACCCTTCGTCTCGCTACCACATTCTTGAGTGTCGTATGGTCTAGGCGGCTGTTGCTTGCTCTTTGCTCAATAACGATGTCGTCCGGCCCCCTCATCACTTCCCCTCACTTTTTTTCTGACCATCCCTAGGGGCTGACTCGTGGCCACCCAGCAAGCTGCTTTCCGATAAATTTTGATTTTGCCTCTGGACCCTGAAGAATATTCTCTTGTTCTGCATTACATGCAGGGCGCAAGGCTTCGCTTTTCCCAAAGCGGTACGATGGAAACAAGAAAGCATTTCTAAAATTACTGGTAGGCTGCTCACTTAATTTCAGGAAGGTAGACTCGAGCACCGGTATTCCAGTACCGGCAGTGGCCCGAATTTACACCTGCAGAATTATGTGCCGGTATCGTTACGGGTAGCGAACAGCGATCAGGGAACATCCCGGGGAAATGTGGAATTGGTGAATCGACGGTACCCCGCATCGCCTGCCGACCTAGGGTATGACCAACCGAAATTATGGCGATACCAAAAGACCACAATTTTGTCCTCACCTTGAGTATTTCGGGAAACCAAACTTCGCCAGCTGTCACAAAAGTTTCAGATATCAGGCAGCGCATGTGATACGGTGAGGGTTAGAAGGAGCCTTGTTATTTCACTAAGGGTAAGTTAGGCTGTACGGTATGAGCAGAGTACTGTACGAGCGCTGCGTTAGGAAGGAAGAGAAGGCAAGGAAATTCCGGGCAGTGCAGGCAGCCAAAGGTTTGCATGGCCCCCTTCTGACTTTAAGGAGGGATTCCCTTGCTTGACGTCAGATCGAACAACATTTTTGGGATGTTGCCGGCGTGTTGACGTATCCGAAATTCGGTAAAACAGAAACGGCCAATTGAAAGAATTATTGTTTTGAGATTGGAGTCATCCCACGTTTTCCAAGTTGGGGTAATTGCCGGGTGTTGGGTGTGGCAATGATATGACACGACAATAATCAACACCCCTCATAAGTCTTGTTATCATTCAGCAATCTGATCCGAAAGCGCACCTTATCTGCCTGTAAAATTGGTGGCATTTTTGAACTGGCCTGGGTCAGTGCCCATTTCTTCACACATTCTGCATCATGGCTAGCAGCCTTCTCAGCGCCTATTTTTCCAATCCGCTACCACTTCAAGCCCGTGACATCCGGTTTTCACCATTCGTCAAATTGCAGAGGGGATCGGGTATGGCTTGGCAGCGCTACTTGGATGGGTCAAAATTACGATGTACCAGTGCACTGAAACTACGTCTTTAAAAGTCCGATCGGAGCTTTACAGGGTTTAGAAAGCTCTCATGGTATTCATGTGGGAGCCAAACAAAAGAAACGAAAACAGAGAAATACCATCCCTCTGGTTTCGTGAGCGTGGATGTTTGACGATTGAGAGGGAGGAGAAACGGATGAAACACGATGAGGGGATTGCAATCATCAGCCAAGTCATCAATATCGCCCACGATTCGGCTTTGAGAGCCTCTTAGGAGAAAATTCGGTTTGGTCCCTGTGCGAGACACTTTCTCTTTTCTCCTCCCTTCTATGAAGAATAGCAATCCGATAGGATCCGGAATTAGTCTCGAGTTTTCATCCCCGCTCTTCACATCCAAGGCTTGGTATAAGCTCCTCCTTGCTAAGATGGGAGGGGACTGGACGAATCCAACCTTGCTGATTACCGTATCCCTATCCCAAATTACCGGTGGGTAGGTTTGGGGATCAAATTCATAAGTTACCAGACCAGAAAGTATTAGCACTGTGCTCGACTCGAGTACTCACACATCTTCGCCAAGAATGCCATGATACCTGGATAGGTGATATCCTGTATTTATTTACGAATTGAGATTGAATCCCCCAGCCAACATCCTGCGGGAGTTCTAACTAAATACCGGTATCGGGTTTGCGAGGCATTCTTGGCAAAGATGCATGGGACGCTAGGTTAATTAAGCGATTAATTCGCCGACCAGCGATCATCTCAGTAAGTTGGCCATAGAGTTCCCCCCGCTTCCTTCTCCCATATTGGGCTAGACAGCTCGAGAACTAATATGGTACAGCGGTGGCATGGACACCCATCAAGTCACATAGAATCGAACAGGGCAATTCATTCTCTGTCCCCGAACCGTACGATTTCTGGTTGGTATGATGCTCTACCCTATTGCTTTGCACACATTCCCTCCTAAGGGCAAGGCCTACGGACACTGTTTTCACGCAAGCAGTCGCTCGGGTGTGGTTGTAGCGATTTCGGAGTTAGGAACCCGAATGGGGTCACGGCAGTTCCATGATCCGGTGGGGCAAGAGAGCAAAAATAGCCCTGGGGATTACCTAAAGCTAAGGGGCATGTAGGAGGCAGATTACAACCACGTAACCGATAAGGACTCTCTCTAATAGACTTTGATGAGGAGAAAGAGGGAAGAAGGTGAAGAAGTATGAGGGGATGCTGCTGGAGGAGGCCCAACCTCGTGAACCGGAGAGGCGCGCAGCTTCCCCTCTTTTATTTCCTGTTGAGCAGAAATGATACTGTATCTTTGGAAATGTTACAGAATTAAGGGTCAAATTAAGCTCCTCCTCACGCCGACAGTGACGTAGTGAGGCTTCGATAAATGTGGTGGGATAATTGCGACTTTCAGAGGATTTGGGGGTAGGAAATGTGAGAAAGCTGGATGACAGAGAGGCAGAAAGGGAAAAAAAAAAGGAAAAAAAAAGTTTGTTGCGCCAAAATGAAGGGGGAAGAGAGGGAAATAAAGTACCGAGAAGCGGGAAATGGACAAGGTGGGTTTTATGATAGGGAAAACCCACTTACGAGAGAAGTTGTCAATTCGGAGCGATGAGAGAGGGTGAGGAAGAAGGAAAAAAGGCCAACAAGGTGAAAACAAGTGGGGACCCCACTTTTCCCCGCTATGGAGAAGCACGGACCACGCTATCGTACCAATGTTTCCAGCCTGATCTCAGCGCTAACCTCATGATCATCATGTAAAGAAACAAAAAGCTTTTACCAAACACTTCAACGAACCCCCCTTTTTCACTTGTCGAAACAATACCAGCTCTAGCTATCGTGCACGGCTAATTGAGGGGAGGCTGAATGTGACTCCTGCTGGGTATGCTACCATTCCCCCTCACCCGATACTTGCTAAGATCCACGTTACACATTCCATCCTTCTCGCAGCATTATCTTCTCGTGGTAAAAGCAGAGAGTGTGAAAAAAGACCTAGCTCATCACACCCTGATATAAGGTACTTACCGCAGCCCACCACACCGTACCGGTATCGCACGAGGGCGGTGAGGGGGATGAAGAGGATGAGGAGGGGGAGAGGAAAAAACAAACCATCATCGTCATCTTCACAATGCTCACTCCTCATCCTCGAGTACACATCATTCGCAGGGATTATCAATCTTGCTCTCTCGGCACCCACCAATCTTCACCCCGATTGCATCGCCTTGTCTTGCCCTCATTTTCGGTGGGATTTTCGGATAAGCCAACTGTGCCTGGCGTTGCCCTACTGATTCGTCCTTTTCTTTTTCCTTTCCTTCCTTTCGCTGCTCTACTGCCGCCTGGGCTTAGTGGGCCATTTTTTGGAAGGAAGAGTTTTTTTTTCCTTCTTTCCTTCTTTTCTTTTTTTCTCTCCTTCTTTCTTTCCCTGGCTTCCGTTTCATCGTACACTTGCGGCATGACTTTTGTCACGAGGGTGATGAAATGGAATACGATAAAGAAAAAAGCCAACAGGTCATTCAGCGCCAAACTCCCAGGGTTCGTTTTTTCGAGCGAATGGCTATGGAGGAGAAGGTAACAGTGCGTAGTGTGCTAGTACTCGTACATCTGAAGAAAATACATTGAAAAAAAAAAGAGCAGGGGCGACTGAAAACCTCAGCACAAGCATTCATCACAGTACTTTTATTTTCGCATCCCCAACCAACCGACCCTGGCAAACAAATAAAGCATGCCTCACTCGCGCTTAGACTTCCTATAATAGGTGTCACCTAGATCATCGGGAGAATGCGGAGCGGAACTGAGCGAGCGGGGAAGTGAGGAGGCGAATGGGAATGCCATCATTTCCTCGTGCTATTCGTTAGGTACCAATTGCACAGATTATTTATCTATTTGTCATAATGTGCTTAACTTCTTAACATAACGTAACAAAGCCACCGCTAGTGCCACCGGGGGGGGGGGGGATGAAAGGGGCCGCGGGGGGGCGGGGGGCG
>Ga0307507_10005317_pt1 | contig 21306 bp, 4 predicted proteins | sample 7_EM_MG_FD_207223 | JGI IMG/M metagenome (GOLD analysis project Ga0307507, IMG submission 207223) | Populus trichocarpa ectomycorrhiza microbial communities from riparian zone in the Pacific Northwest, United States - 7_EM | ecosystem: Host-associated > Plants > Roots > Unclassified | place... | reverse complement strand
AAAGAAGATTAAAGTAATTGTAAACTAGCAAGAACCCAAGAACGTTAAGGACGTAAGAGCCTTTATAGGATTTGCTAATTTCTATTAACAGTTTATTAATAACTTCTCCGCCCTAGTTTTACCTCTTATAGCTCTAACCCAAAAGGATAAAGCCTTTATCTTTAACAAGGAATGTAAGAAGGCCTTTACCTATCTAAAAGTTATGTTTACTACCACACTTATACTCTAACACTTTAACCCGAACTAAAAGAGTGTTATAGAAGCTGACTTATCTAACTATGTTACTAGAGGCATTCTGTCTCAGTATAATAAAGAAGGGCTACTGCACCCTATAGCATACTTCTTAAAATAACTAAGTTCAGCTGAATATAACTATAAGATCTACAATAAAGAATTATTAGCCATTATTAGATGTTTTAAATAATGGTGACCTAAACTAGAAGGCACTAGATTTCCAATTAAGGTCCTTAGCAACTATAAGAATCTATAGTACTTTACAACCATAAAATAGCTAAGTCATTGTTAAGCCCGCTAGTTAGAATATCTATCTTATTTCCAATTCTTAATTATATACCGCCTAGGCGTTTAAGGTTAAAAACCTAATGCCCTAACTTAACGTTTACAAGACATAATAGCACAGGAAGAAGCGCGCGCCTACCGCAATTAAACCCTACTTCGTCCTAAATTATTTAATCCCCTAGCTAAAGACCTTATAGTACACGTCCTTAAAATAACTAATTAATTAATTAAACAGATTATAATTAACGAATACCCAAACAACGAGTTTATCCAAGAGACACTTAAGCTAATTTAAGATAGCGTTAGACGCTCTAAAAAGATCTCTTTAAGTAAATATAAAGTTCGTAGAGACCGCTTATACTACTAAAACCGCCTAGTTGTCCCTAATTATAATAAGCTTAAGCTTAAGCTCCTTAAATATATATATAACCTACCAGTAGCCGGCCATCTAGGCTAAGGAAAAACCCTGGAACTACTCTAACAGGAGTACTACTGGCCAAATATATATAATATAACACGAAGGTATGTCTCTAGCTACTATACCTGCTAACAAGCTAAAGCTTTACATAAGACGTATAACGGCTTTTTAAAGCCACTACCTGTTCCGGACTAAAGATAGAAGGATATCTAAATTAACTTCGTTATTAATCTCCCCAAAAGTAAAGGCTGCACGAATATTATAGTAGTTATAGACCAACTATTTAAGATAAGACACTTAATCGCCTACCCTAATATATTAGCACCTGCCGTTGCCCAACTGTTCCTAGATTATGTATAGAAACTCCATAAACTCCCCAAAACAATCGTCTCTAATAGAGGCCGCCAGTTTGTCTTGGTGTTTTAGAAAGAACTAACTACTTAACTCCGCATTAAAGCACTATTGTCTACGGCATACTACCCAAAAATGGATAGTCAAATGGAACGTGTAAATGCTATAATAGAACAGTATATTTGGATATATACGTTATATCTACAGAACGACTAGATAGACTGGCTTACATTTACCAAATTTACTGCAAATAACTCCATTTTAGAAACTATAAAGGTCTCCCCATTCCTAGCTAATTACGGCCAGCACCCGCGAATGGGTTTTAAACCCTTTAGTAATATTCCTTATCTAGCTTATTAGGCCTTATAAGTTACAGAAGCAAACAAATTTATAAAGAAGATGGAAGAACTATAGGAGTTCCTTACTAACAAAATAACATAGGCCCAGTCTATCTATAAAGCCGCAGTAAATAAGAACCAAACCCTAGCACCAGTTTACTAAATTAGTAACTTTATCTGGCTAAATATAAGAAATCTAAACACAAAATAACCTATTAAGAAACTTAATTGGAAGAACGCCGGCCCTTATAAGGTTGAAAAAGTTGTCTTTCCTTATGCCTACCAACTAAAGCTCCCTAATACGGTTAAAATCCACCCTATATTCCATATGTTAGTCCTCTACCCTACTACCCCTATATCAGACGCCCTGCCTGGACAGATCCAGGACCCTCCCCCACTAGTTAAGGTAGATGGTGAGGATAAGTACTTTATTAAAAGAATTAATAACATTAAGTATAACAAACGGAAACGCTAGTATATATACCTTATAAAGTGGAGAGGCTTTACTGAACCCTTATAGGAACCTATCGACTCCGTAGGACTTACATAAGCCGCAGAAGACTTTTACGAACTCCACCTAGAACTACCACAGCCCCATCTCGCAGAAGCTCGAGTTTAAAGGGGGTGTTACGGACAGCTTAAGTACGATGTTACGACTACTTGGAGAAGAGTCGGAGGAAGCTAGTTAGTTAATATAGGCACGGTCCAGGATGGATCCGGTGGAACCATATAACGAGGAATAGTAGCCAAGGTCACGTAATATAATCTATATGATCTATGTAATCTATATAATCTGTACAGAGCGTACAGAGCACACGTACCTTACGGAGCAAAGGGATTTCTTAGGCGTATGGTTATGTATTTAAAGGACCTCAGTCCCTACCCAGATAGTTCTCTCTTTATAGTAAATCTTAGAATATAATTAGAGTTAATCTGTTAGGCAACCACTCCACCAGTTATTATTATATTGTTGATTTGTTCTTACCTATATACCTAGCCCAATAATAGGACCCACCGTAGTTCCTACTACAAGGTTCCGTTATATATTCACTACTAAGGTTATAGTACTAAACAAGATCAAACAACATGCCACCCAAAGCACCAGTTATAACGATGTTGACGGCAGCCACAACCTCAGGGTCAGGAGACACCAGTATAGCAGATATGGATTCTTAAGTAGTTATACAAGGTCAGTTACAGGAAATAGTTAATCGCTTATAGGATAATAGCAGGCTATTTAAAGAACGCATTAATGGAATTAGAGCAGCAAAGGTTAAGTTACCTTTAATTAAATGATTCTTAGGAGAGAAGTTAAAGCTTAAAGGGTTTCTTACACAGATATATTTTAAGGTTATATAGAAAGGAGCGAAGTTAGCAACACCTACGGATTAGGTAGCGTACGCAGGACTATTCTTAACGGGAAGAGCTCTAGAGTGGTTTAAGCCTTACCTTACAGAGATACAAGCAAATGGTGTAACGACTACTAACCCAGATATACGGTATGTGTTTGTAAGTTAGAACGGATTTATAGAACGGTTAACGCAAATGTTTAGAGACCCCAAAGCAACCACAACAGCAGAACGAAAACTTTAGAACTTAGTATAACGCACTTTAGCAATTAAGTATACAACGCAGTTTCAAACACTAGCTATATAGGTTGAGTGGAATAACAGGGCGCTTATAGCATAGTATAAGCAAGGACTTAAGGCTAAAGTCTAGGACGCAATTATTCTAATAGAAGATACGGATACTCTAAGGGAGTTAATAGACCAGTTAATAAAGATCAATAATAGAATCTATCAAAGGGAATAAGCTAAGAAAGGGTAAGATAGAGTTCTATAGTTGTATAAGGCGCAGGGTACGCAACGACAGATATAGAGTTAAAAACTATAGAATGGCGCTGAGCCAATAGACCTAAGTGGTACTAAAGAAACCTAAAGGTGGAAAAGAAACTATAGAAACCTAAAGGTTAAGAATCTAGTAATTAAAGGACCTAGGAGTAGAGGCTAAACCAAAAATCTTAGTAGCAGAAGATGTTTAGGCGGACTCTATAACAAGAAAAATAGTTTAAAGATAGGGCTTATATAAATTACAGAAAACAAGGTCATTTTGCTAGAGACTATAAAGGTAGTTAGAGTAATTATATAGTAAAGGGAACTAGGCTAGCAGGTAGCACGTATATATAAAGGGATAACGGTGCACTATAAGGAACAAAAGAATGTTCAATTAATAGTTTTGCGTTTTATTATAACAACACATACCAAATTCATAAGGACGCTAAGTACAGCGTAAGCTATTAGCTATAGGAGCTAGTGTTATCTAAGTTTAGAGGAACTAATAAACCAGCTCGTAGATTGGACATTAAAGACAATAAGTTTAATATAGGCGAAGCATTTACCGACGATAAGGCAATAAAGGCAGCTTACTAGGAGTATGCAGACCTTAGAGAAGTTAAAATAGAAGCAGAAACTAAAACTATTACTAAACAAGGTTTAGTAACGGATATCATAACACCATTAGATACAATTTCTATCGCTTTATAAGATAAAAGGAGCAATATTTAGAAGAAACTAAGTAAGCAGACAACTACTAGTGCTAGCTTATCACTTAATAAAGGCAAAAGGCTATAGGCTTAAGATTCTTAAGACGAGATAAGACACACCTAAGAACCTATAACGGATAAAAACCAATAGGAAAGAGCAGCTACTCAGTTTACAGACAAACAAATAAGTATAGGACGCAAGTTCAAGAACTACAAGTTTAGGGAATAAATAAGAACGTTAGCAATCCTAGGTAAACGCAGTATTCAGCCTAAAGATTAAAAAGTCAATACTAGGATTAAAAAGCAAGATAACTACAAAGATCTAGCTATAAGACGCAGAAAATAAGAAACTATAGATAAGTTTAGGACAAGAATTATTGCATAGCAAGAGCAAAAGCTAGATAAGAGGTCAGCTATACTAGGTTATATAAGGGACAGAGCACCTGTATAAAGAATTACTAATAGGCCAAGTGCAGGGACACCTAGGGTAAAATAGTTAGATAAACTGGAATAAGAAGAGGATCTAGATATCCCAACCAGGTTTAAGGAAAGATATACTAAAGAATATCACAATACAGCAATAACAAGGTACTTTCTTATAGATAGACTATATACACTAAACCAGTTGTACGGAAAGTGGTATAGGCAACGACACAATAACAAATAGGAAGATTTTTATATATGGCTAGACGAAAAAGTTATCTAAAACTAACCCATTATAGAAAAACGCATAAGTTATATTAAAGGGGCATTAATTATAACGTTAAGGAACCTAGAAGAAGGATCTAGAAACTAGAGAAGTAAATAATAAATCTTAGTACCCATAATAGAGATACTAGTGGTTAGGTTAACTAGGTATAGGTTTAAACTTAAAAGCAAAGATAAGCTAAGAGTTAACCTAAAATATATAGCGCATTATATACTATCGTGGATAGCTTATGTGGATAACATGTGTAATATATATAGAGCACTAAAAGACAAGAACTAGAAGTACCTAGTAAGGATATATTAGGCACCTAAGGAAAGGCGGTTTAAAAATACTAAGTATATATATAGATAGCACTTAGTAGAAGTACAAGGTTAAGGGGACTTAATACTTTAACTAGAAAGATTCCTTACAGAAGAATACCTAGATAGACGACAGTGGTAGGAGTGCCTAGAGAACACTTATCTATAACATATAGAGGAAAAAAAAAACTAAGTATTAGCCTAAGTTAGACTAAGTACAAACAGAATCTAGCAGCTAATAGTTAGGAAAAGAGGAGGCGTATAAAACTAGAGGGAACTAGTATTAGAGCCTTAGACCCTTAAAGGAATTCAAGGATAACACCTAAATTTACAAGTTAAATAGCAAGATTAGCAGTTTAAAGCATTAGTAGATAGTAGAGCAACCAAAAACTATATATTACTAAGGGCAGTAGAAAGGATGGGGTTACTATATAGATAGAAGAAACACCTATATCCACTTATAACAATTTTAGAAGATTAGATAGCCTATAGAGGAGGCATTATTAATCTTAAAATAGGACCTATTTAGTTAACTATTAAAGGGAGACAGGTCAGAATGTCTTTTAATATCCTACTATTAGGATAGGACAAGGCGATACTAGGAATACCTTAGTTATAGAAGTATAATCTAAAGATCGATTAGGTTATAGGTTAGGTTAATATTAAGAATACTTAACGGTATAAAGTGCGATAGTAAACCAAGTTGGTATAGTACCAAGTTGGAGCAATATACAAAGAGACTAAGCGAGGCTTAAGTTATATACTAAAGAGATATCACAAGTATAGTAAGAAGTTATGGTTACTAGAAAGTAAAAAGCTATTAGAACATATAGCATAGGACTATAAGATAGAATTAGAAGAAGGAATAAGTCTAAGGTTCTTTCTAATCTATAAGCTTACTAAAACAGAGTTAGTGGCACTTAAGGAGTTTATCTAGGAGAACTTACGCAAGGGATATATCAGACCATTATAGTTATTAGTAGGATATCCAGTACTATTTATCCCAAAGAAAAACGGAAAACTTAGGATGTGTATAGACTATAGACAGTTAAACAGCATTACTAGAAAGGATAGGTATCCTTTACCCTTAATTAGCAAGATCTAAGATAGGATAGGTAACACAAAGATCTTTACAAAGATAGATTTAAGATAGGCGTACCACCAAATTAGGATTAAGGAAGGCAATAAATAGAAGGCAGCCTTTAGGTCAAAGGAAGAACTATATAAGCTATTAGTTATATAATTTGGGCTTATAAACGCATTAGCAATATTCTAGAAGCAAATTAATAGTGTGTTAAGAGAACACCTAGATAAGTTTATTATAGCATATCTTAACGACATTATTATTTACTTAGAAAATAAGGAAGAATATAAAGAACACATTAAATAGGTCTTAAAGAGACTATAGAAAGAATAGATACCAGTAGCAATTAAGAAATGCGAGTTCTTTATAAAGAAAACCAATTTTATAGAATTTATTATTAAACTAGGAAAAATCAGCATAGACCTAAAAAAAGTTAAAGCTATAGTAAGTTAGTAAGAACTAGAGAATATTACGCAGTTAAAGTTATTTCTAGGGGTTTATAACTACTATAGGAGGTTTATAGCATAATGGTTAAAAAGTATTAAGCCATTTATAAGGTTAATAAAGAAGGAGGAACTATAGGTTTAGGGAAGTAAGTAGAAGAAGCTATTTTAGAAACTTAAAAAGTTGTTTACCTAAGAGCCAGTCCTTAAGATCTATTAACCAAAGTTGGAAACGGTTGTTAAGATAGATATATTAGACTTTACACTAGGAGCATGCTTGCTATAAAAGCACTAAGACGTATAGTATCCAGTAGCGTACTATAGTTGGAAAATGATACCACTAGAGTTAAACTACAACATCTACAACAAGGAGTTGTTAGGTATAGTTACAGCACTTAAGAAATAGAGAGCATTCTTATAAGGCATAGAGCAACTATTTATGGTTAAAACAGACTATAAGAACCTTATAGGATTCCTAATAATAAAGAAACTCAACTAAAGATAGGTTAGATGGGTGGAAATGCTTATAGAATACCATTTTAAAATTTAGTATACCAAGGGTACAGACAATGCACGAGTAGATACTCTAAGTAGAAAAGCTAAACTATAAAATAATAAAAAGCTATTAGGAGCTTTATTGCGAAAAGATTAAGACGGATTAATTAGGTATAATTACCCAAAAATTATAGCAACTAAGGAAAGTCAGATCTATAAATCACTAGAAAGTGATTAGATATAGAAGATCTAAGAAATATAAATAGAGGATCTAGACTTAGAGCAATATAAAAACAGAGAAGCAATATATATGCCTAAGTCTATTACAGAGAAGTTTATTAAGGGATTCTATAAGGGAATAACATAAGGACACAACGGAGCTATAGGCTTAGTATTAAGACTTTAAAAGGAGTATATTATTTAAGGAATCTAGGGACTAGCAAGATAAGTTATAAAGAAATATCTAAATTGCTAAAGGAATAAACTAATAAGGTATAAGCCGTATAGAAGGCTATAACCTATTAAAGTACCAAAAAGACCATAGGAGGTTATATCGTGGGACTTTATTATTAAGTTACTAAAGTTAAGAAATCCTATTACAGGACAAGATTATAACGCGATTTTAGTAATAGTGGATAAGCTAATAAAGTAGGGATACTTTATAGCATACACTAAAGAGATATTAGTAGAAGACGTCGCTAGAATCTATATAAAGGAAGTATTTATAAGACATAGAGCACCAGATAAAATTATATTAGATAGAGATCTAAGATTTATAGTAGCGTTTTAGAAGGTGTTTCTAGCAGAATAGGGGGTTTACGCAGTAACCTCTATAGTATATTATCTACAGACAGATAGACAACCGGAAAGACTAAACTAGACACTAGAACAGTATCTAAGGCATTATATTAATTACGCATAGAATAATTAGGTATTGTTATTACTAGTTATATAGTTTGTATATAATACAATACCATAAGAGGGAATAGGGATATTACTATTTAAGGTAAACTACGGATATAAACTAAGAATATTATTGTCGCTATATTAAGTAAAGAAAACAAGTAGCACAGCTAAACAAAGAATGGAGATATTAATGAATCTTTATATAGACCTTACGGAAACAGCTAAACTAGTATAAGAGTAAATAAAAAGATACTATAATGCTAAAAGATCTAAGGGACCAGATCTTAAGGAGGGAGATAAAGTGTGGCTATTATATAAAAGTTTTAAGAGTTAACAACTAAGTAAGAAGTTAGACCATGTTAGACTAGGACCTTTTAAAATTATGTAAAGAATTTTATTAGTTACGTATAAGTTAAACCTACTAGCCAAAATAAAGATCTACCCTATATAATACGTTGTAATGCTAGAGCCATTATATAGGAGTGTTAAGCCACTAGTCTATAAGGTAGACATATATAGAGAATAAGAGGAAGACAAATAGCAAGTTTTAAAGATTATTAGTTATAAGGACGTGGATAACAAAACATGGTATAAAGTAAAGTGGATAGGCTATAGTAAGACTACCTAGGAACCACTAAGCAACTTAGAGAACGCTATAGGAAAGATACGGGAGTATTAAAAGAGAATAGGTTAGGCAGTATTAATAAGGAAGGATCGCTAAAAAACAAGTCGCCTAAGGGGGACCTAAAAGGAGCAATTGCTAAGCTACTTGGAGTTATTTCCCTTACAGGAGGAAAGCCAGTTCTTTTGTTACCTAGCTTAGACAAACCCTATTAAACCAGTTTCCACTTCTTAGAATGGACCTTCTTATAAACCTTCTTAAGACGAAGAAGACGCGCTAAGGTAAACAAGTACGCCTTATAAGCAGTATAAGTACGTTAAAGCTCTATAAGGGAAGCTAAGAGCTCATCGTTGAGTTTTATAGTAGTAGATTAAACATAAGACCTTATAATAAGTTACTTAGGGAACCCAAAGACTGTTAAGAGTTATAGGACGCGCACACTTAGCGTTAGAGATAGAGCAGACATTGCAGAATGATTAAATGTTTACTTTAGTACACTCTAAATAAGAGGATAGTTATTAGGTAGAAGGATTTACTAGCGTAATATAAACTAACCCCTCTTTCGCATAACAAGAATATGGAGACGGCATTATCTTACCCAGTGACAGTATAGAGGAAACCATACGCGTACAACAAAGGGTTAAAGAAGAAGAAGAGGCTTTAGGTATAATAAGTAAAAATATTAACCAAATTAATTAAACGGACATTACACCTCTAGTAGATGACTTGGAGATGTTAGGAATCTTTAAGAATAAAAATAAAGAGAAGGGAGATGGTATTACGGACAGCTTAAGTACAATATTATAACTACTTAGAGAAGAGTCGGAGGAAGCTAGTTAGTTAATATAGGCATAGTCCAGGATAGATCTAGTGGAACTATATAACAAGGAATAGTAGCTAAGGTTACGTAATGTGATCTATATAATCTATATAATCTATATAATCTATATAGAGCGTACAGAGCACACGTACCTCATAGAGCGAAGGGATTTCTTAGGCGTATAGTTGTATATTTAAAGGACCACAGTCCCTACCCAGATAGTTCTCTCTTTGTAGTGAATCTTAGAATATAATTGGAGTTAATCTGTTGGGCAACCACTCCACCAGTTATTATTACGTTGTTGATTTGTTCTTACCTATATACCCAGCCTAATAATAGGACCCACCGTAGTTCCTACTACAAGGTTCCGTTATAGGGGGGGTACTATTATAGGACACCTCCGTAACACCTTATATACGTCCACCTGTTTCCACCGTCTTAACCTCTATATTAACAACTCAGTTAATTAAGACACATAATAGCAATCTAAGGCAATTTGCCATCACGTAACGGCAATCTACGGCAATTTGCCATCCTCCACTATATTCCACCATATTCCGCCAAGATCCGCTAGGACTATAACCTAAAGCCTATTCTACCCCGTGCTTGTGTTAACCAAGCAACTAAGTTAATAATATATACCCCTTTCCTCCCGTTTCCTTACCTTCTTTCCTTATGCAACGTCTTAACTTTATTACACAGTTTATATACATAGCTTAATAATATCTACTTCGCTATATATTATCATCGCTTATACTCACTCCGTGATAGACTACTACTATACTAAGAACGGCTTATAGTTTTAGATATTAATAACCTATAAATAGAGCTAATCTGTAAAGCTTACTATTAAGTCTCTACGGCGTATCCTAGTTAAGATAAGACCCACTAACTACTATTACCTTATTACTATTAACGAGGACTTCTGTTTAATATAGAACAATTTATTAAAACTTATTATACTTATAAACGCGTAAATACCCCTAGGGACCGAACTCCTAGATGGCTATAACTACTACCAGTTCCTAAACGCCTTAGCAATATATTATAATAGACTTTAAATTATTCCTAAAGGATAAATACGGCTACGACATGGCCTTTATAGTAGTTAACCAACTAAGTAAGTAAGCTATTTCCCTTTCTTACTTTAAGACTATAACCATAAAGGATATGGCCTGTATATACGTTAATAATATCTACCAGATCTATAGCGCTTTTAAGTTAATTATCTCTAACTATAGACCCTAATTTATATTAGACTTCTAGGACGAATTTTACCACATCCTTAGAACCTAGATTAAGCTCTTTACCGTATTTTACCCTTAGACTAACGGCCAACCCAAGATTATAAACTAGTACCTTAACTAGCGACTCCGCTCCTTTATTAGCTACTACTAGGAAAACTAGTTGGAACTGCTACCTATAATAGACTACGCATAGCTTACGCTCTCTTATAATAGTATAGGAATGTCGCTATTTAAGTTACTCTATAAATATAAACCATAAATATCATTTAATTAGGATAGACCTATAGGACCTATAACAGCCCACGAATGCCTTAGCTATAAAGAGGCCTAGGTATTTATTAAGAGAATATATAGAGCCTAGGAGACCGCCTAAGCAATTATAAAAAGAGCATAAGAAAAGAAGGAGTCTAACGTAAATTAATATTATCGTAAGGTATAGGTATTAATGAAGAACTAAAAGACCTAGAGGCTAAGCCATAAGCTAGACTACCAAATGGCTGGCCCCTATAAGATCTCTAAGAAGGTAGGGCACTCTTTTAAGGTTAAGCTACTAGAGTTAATAAAAATTCACCCTATCTTCTCTTTAGACCGACTGCAAAAGGCCGCGGATAACCTATTGCCTAGATAGCATAACGACCCCCTACCACCAATTTGGATTATAAAGGATGAAGAATAGAAAGTAGAAGAGATCTTAGCAGTTAAGAAGGACTATAGTACCTTAAAATACCATACGAGCTAGGTAGGTTATAATAACGATCTAGAATAGTACCCCATATCTAATTTTAAGTACTCTCCCTATAAACTATAAGATTTCCACCTAGCCCACCTAGACTTCCCTAGACCACTACGTAAATTAAACAGCTAGATTAAATGCTAGGAAGAGGGGTTAAATAACTATAATGATTTAAATAATAATAAAGAACTTAGATAAAGCCTAAGGGCAGGCTTTTTTTGGGAAGGAGGGGTAATATAATGGTGCTAGAGCGCGTTACTTGCTACTTTACTATTTCTAGGGCAATTTGCCGTTTTTGGGGCAATCTGCTAAGTTCTGCCATATTCTGCCAAGTCGCTATTAGCTTGCTTACTACTAGCACCTTAATAACCCCTTTATATCTTACTGGTCTCTACTAGTCTTCTTCTTCTCCTTAGCTTAGTATTTTTGTATAGTAGCAATCTATAAGCTTTGGTTTAGAAGCATTTATACAAGCCTATTACAGATATAGTAATTTAGCTTAGCGTCTATTATAGTCTTTAAATAGTATGCAATAGGGTGCTATTCTCCATTTAGCTATTTCTAGGAATAGACGGCAGCTATTACACTATCTAAAGTATCTGTTTCTAATATTAAGGGCCGTTCTAGATAGAAATAGGCTAGTAGCGGAGCAGAGACTAGCCGCTTTTTAAGTTTGTTAAAGGCCTTTTTACATACAGTATCAAAATAGAAAGGTTAGTTCTTTTTAGTAAGGCGGTTAAGAGGCCGAGCAGTTTTGCTATAGTCTTTTATAAAGCGTTGGTAGAAGTTACAGAAACCTAGGAATAACTATGTCCCTTTTACGATCCTTAAAGGTTCCTATTAATTAATTACAGCCGTTTTTTCTAGGTCTGCCTTAATTCTATTTATACTAATAATAAACCCTAGGTACTTAGTACCTTTAATACTAAATTTTAACCCCTAATATTGGCCTAGAGACCCGCTTTACGGAGCTATTATAGAACTTTATAAACATATTCCTTATATTCTAGTTTATCCCCAAAGTAAATTATAATATCGTCTAGGTAGACTGTATAGAAGTTATTAAGGTAGTTAAAGAGTACGTTATTTATATATCGCTAGTATATAGCTAGTCCGTTAGTCAGTCCGAAAGGTAGTACTTTATATTTATATAATCTGTAGCGGGTCCGAAATATTATAAGATTTTTAAATCTAGGGTTTATCCTAATCTAGTAAAAGGCCTAGCGGATATTAAGCTTTATAAAAATCTTAACCTTACTTATATAGGCTAGGGTTTCTTTAAGTAAGGGTAGTAAATATTGGTTTTTACAGGTTATATAGTTTAGTTTAGTTTATAGAAGTTAATATAGAAACGGAGTCCGCTATTAGGCTTTTTTATAAAGAGAATAGGTAAGGTAAAGGGGACTTAGCTAGGCTTAATAAAGCCCTTATTAAGGTTATTAATAAGGTACTGCTTAGTGGCCTATAGCTTATTAGTAGATTGCTAGCGGAGGGGGCTATAGCTAAAGGTGTTTTCTTTATCTGGCTTAATCTTAATCTTATAGTTATACGGTTAGTAAGGCGGAAGTATATTGGATACTACCTTGAAGACTACGTCCTTAAATTCCTAGTATTAGTGGAGTAGTTTCTATTCTACTAGCTCCTTATCTATAAGCTTACTTTCCCTATTAAGCTAGTTACGGGCTAGGGCTTCCTTATCTTTAATTATCTAGCTAATTTTGTATAAGCTAGTTGTAAAGGTAACGGTATTAGGCCGTTTTAAGTTCTAATAGAACCCTATAGCGCTAATATAGTAGATATTAACTAGTAGGAGGTTTATAGGTTTCTTTACGGTCATTTTATAAACCGTATTTTATAGTTAAGGGCTTACGGCCCTCCTTAGCTCCTATTCCATCTTTTATAAGTTATCTTTCTGGTCTATTTATTTAGTACGGCGTCCAATATTCCTTGCCGTTTTTTATAGCTATATAGGGCCTAGTTTATCTAGCTTATTACTAGCTTTTTAGGTCCCTAGTATTAGCGGCACGACGTTAGTAGTCTAGGGGCGTTATAGTATACGGATCCGTTACGGATTAAGCTATATATCTTTCTCAAATGCCTGGTCCCTATATATAGCATCGGCCTAATAAATAGTGCCTCTCTATAGCCGTATAAGGTTTTCTATTATAATGCTAATTTCCTTTACAAAATATAGTATTAGGGGTAGGGTTTTGGGCTAGATAAGCCGTCTACTCTATACTTTAAACTGTAAGCCTAAATAGTCTAGCTATTTTCTCCCTAAGATTATATTGTGGCTTCCTAAGTCCGTAATAAGAAAGGGGACGTTATACTATCTTTATCTATTAACGCGGAGGTATATCTATAAGATAGTTATAATAGGTAGCTCTATCCGTCCGTTATACCCACAAATAGAAATTGGTTTAGGCAGTTATTTAAGAGGTGCATTTAAAAGGTTAGCTAGCTTTACGGCATACTGGATGTCTAATAAGGTAAAGGTATTTACTTTAGAGTTAGCTAAAGCAGAGGTTAAAACTTAATATCTATTATAGAATAAAGTATAAGGGATAGTATAGCTTTTTTTACTAACTAGCCGACCTAGATTAATATATAATATATTAATCCCTTTTAATCCTAAAGAGGAGTCTTTCTCTAGGGTTCTTCTTTTTCCAACTCTGCCTCTATACTATCTTCCTAGATTAGTAGGACCTTATCCTTTTTTATATTTATTAGGTATTTAGCTATACGGTAACCCTTTTAACCGCATATAAAGTAAGCTCCTTAGTTGTTAAGGGCTTATCTACGGGGGTCACTATATAAAGGCTAAGTATACGCCGGAGCCACAGTAGGACTAGCTGCATAGCTAGATACTAAGTTAATAGTAGGCGGTACGGTCGGTGCTATAAGGGTTATAGATCTTACTAGAACACTACGGCCCGTTCTTATAGTACTTATATTCTAGTTGGCGGAGCTTCTAGCCTTATACCGCTTAATACGTGCCTTAATTTAATGGACGTAGGTGTATTTATATATTACTGCCAATACGACCGAAGACGTATGCCATTTTAGCTTAGGTATTAAGAAAGTGGTGCGTATTAACTTTAAGCTTATTCTATAATTAAAGCTTCCAGTTATTAAATATAGGGTTAGTTCCATCTGTAAGTAATAGGAGGTCCGCGACCTTCGCGGACCGCAATAATGCTAATACTATATATTAGGCTAGGGCCTTAAGGACTATAGCAAGTCTCTAGGTGTCTAATAACTCCTTGCTAGGCATAAGGGTGTTTTTGGTTTTAAGCAGCTCTTAAAGCCGTTTAATTTTGGTATTAGCTACTACGAGCTCTTCCTAGGGGATTGAGACGACGACTATTTCACTATTAGAGGTATTTGCGGGTCCTATAGCGGCTTTGCCAGCTACTATATTTCTTGCCATAGTAGTAAAAGTATTAGGTAATTTTTGGTGTTTATTTATTTTCTAGGGGTTCTAGTCTATATATATCCTATTCTTAGGTTTCGTGTTCTATTTATATTCTTTTAGTTCTAGTAATATCCTTAGCGTCCTATTCTATATTTCTGTCCTATTTTTTAGTCTATAGATATATTTAAGTTCCTTTTTAGAAAGAAATAATAGACGAGCTTTGGATAATGTTAGCGACTTAGTTAATTAAGGCATGGGCATAGTAAGAGGAACGCACAAGCCTATATAATTAGTAGTCTATAAACAAGGATCTAAAGCTAGAGAAAGGGAATGGGAGGGACGGAAATACCACTTAAAGTTTTATAAGATCCTCTAGTTACGTAACCGCAATCTACTATATTCTGCTAGTACCGTAATAGGTAGGGTTTTTACAACCTAGGGAGGGGTGTTAGTATATATTCTATTAAATTAGAGGTCTAGAGTTCCAGTTTATATAATAGTATAGACTACTTTAAGAAAATGTTATATACTAAGATCTTATAGCTCCTACTTGTGGCTTAATAAAGGGATATATTAGTATTGCTGAAAATTTTAGTATAAGGGATATTATTGCAGTTACCTTGGGTTATATAATAGGCTTATATAACTGCTTCTAAACCAAAGCTTATAGATTGCTACTATAATAAAATACTAAGCTAAAGAGAAGAAGGAGAAAAAGACTATTAGAGACTAATAAGATATAAGGGGTCGTTAAGGCGCTAGTAGTAAGCGAGCTAAAGTCTGTCCCTAAGTTGTGGAAAACCTACTATACCGGAAAATATAAGGGGTACTTTGACTTTAAGCGACTACGTATATGTCGAGCTTTACTATAATTCCGTATAAGTCGTGTACTATAGCTACTTTTAAATATTTAGAACACCTCCTATCTATAAATTACGTTTATATTATCGCCTTTGCACCTAGTGTATAAAGAGCCTCCTTTTATGGCGTAACAGAGTTCCTTCCCTATAGCACCACCGTTAAGCTCTTACTACTTATAATACTTATAATAGGGTTTTATTTAAGCCTTAGAGCCTCACTATAATATTAGGAAGTTATTATTAGCTTTATATCTGCTATAGCGCGTAAATTTATGTAAGGTTGCTACGTGGGTCGGTACCTCTAATTAAAGCGATTGCTAATTCCGGCTAGTGCAAAATAAAAACAACTGCGCACTATATAATTAATCATTATCGTATAATATGTTTGACCACTCCCTGGCTATACTAGTCCTTAGGCCACCCCAAAAAACTACTAAAAATTAGAAAAATCGTATCTTAATATCTTAATAACGGCTTAATAATAAATTCTAATTTTTTTAATTTGGCCGTTTATACCTATTTTAAGACTCCTACTGAAGTTCTGGAATAATAAGCCTAGCTGTTATTAAGATATTGAGTTTTAGCCCCTAATTTTATGCGAAATTGCTATTCCTCTAGAACTACTATTAGAGTCTTAAAATAGGCATAAAAAGCTAATTATAAAATTTTAGAATTTATTATTAAGCCGTTGTTAAGATATTAAGATGCGATTTTCCTAATTTTTAGTGGTTTTTAGGGGTGGCCTAAGGACTAGTATAGCCGGGGAGTGGTTAAATTGTTAGATAATCTGTATTTTTTAAGGCGTGGGATATATACACAAGTCACGTATACGGGGTATGTGTATTGTAAATCTCTTTATAGAGCCCTAGGGGCCCTAGGTTAACGTTAATTAAGAAAAGACCAAGATTATCAATTAATTAACCCATTTTATTAATAAACTGCTCTATACAAATTATCTAACAGTTATAAGCTCGGTCCGCTGACTTAAGAAGCTATTTAGCTATTACTTAATTATTTAAAGAAACTCTATCTTATTGTCAGACTCTAACACCTTATTGTTAAAGGACGCAGGCTCTGATAGAAATCCTACCTTAATTGTTATAGGACGATTCTGATATAAGATTCTATAAGATTCCACAAGATTCTACGAGATTCCACAAGAAATCCTACTTTAATTATTATAGGACGATCCTAACAATAAAATACCATTTTAATACCTCCTTTGCCTATTAGTTAAATAACTACGATTATCCTTAATAAGCTAGAAGACTGGGAATAATGGCTATGGCAACTCTGAGCCCTTGCGGATTAGCGAATCTAGGCCTATATTAACCCAGATAATACAGCACCTTAATAAGGTCTACTATAAGAACCAGCCTATCTAAAAGTTACAGATTTTAATGAGGATGTAACCTTATATATATAGCTCTTAATGAATTAATAAAAAGCGTATAAGAATAGTAGATAATACTATAACTAGGATATAAAGTATTTCCTAAGATAGGAAGACCATCTTTAACAGATCCGCACCTAGATTACGTCTATAGTATTAATTTAGAAGAAGCTACTGCTTACCCCATCCTTAACTGTTAAAGAATAGCTATTATGGCTAAAAGAGAATACAAACCCTACCTTATTATTTATTAGGAAGAAGGTACAACACTAGTATACAGAAGCCCTTAAGGGGTTTAAATAGTTGTTAAAATTAAACTAATAGCTAGATTAATGGGAACACATAATATTACTAGGAGAGAAGTATAAGATCCCTTAAATATCCGATAGAATCTAGCTTTAAGATTTGGTAGAAGTTATTTAACCTTTTAGCAATGCCTACTGTATAAAGTATACTACTAAGTTAAATGACCCTTAAAAGTTAAGATCTTCTAAATACTGTAGAGTAGTAAAGGAGCTGCAAGAAGGACTTAGAAGACCCTTAGAGAAAGCTAATACTACTATAAGAGGGAGTACCTTTGATACAGACTTCGCAGAGTAAGCCATTGAGGATTACTTTAATACTACTAAAGGTTTACGAAGAGGAAAGGCCTTAGTATATAAGAGCCGCTTAAAGAGAGCCGGGATATATATGGATAAGGAGATCTCCTACAAGAAGCTAATACCTAAGTGCCTAGCGTATGGAATACGAGGATACTCCCTTTAGGACTGTTGGTGTTTATTTAAAGATAAGAGACCTGTAGGGGTTATAATTGGAGATACTTATATTAAAAAGGCACTAAGGAAGGTAGAATAGAATAAGGATCTCGCTGATCTAGTTACTAAAATTAGACTTAAAGAATAAGAAGATGAAGCTTAATAATGATAGGACGAGAGTTAGGAGACAGTTAAGAAGATTAAGGGAGTCCTACGTCTTAAAGACGTTGCCTTCTGTATAGACTTTAATACTGATCTAGTGTTGTTCCGTCTACTTTAAAAATGAGAGTATTATAGAGACAACAATCTTCTAATTTGGAAGGATAACTCTATCCTATATTAAATGGAAGAACGTTACAGATAATAGACTATTGAATATATCTAATTAGGAAACTAAAAATTAGCTTTTAATTTAAACTAACTGCCACGCCGCTAACAGAAGCGCAGAATATTATTAAGAGACGTTTGTCCAGATTTAAAAAGGTAATCTATAACTATGGCATTTATGTCTAGGGCATCTAGGACCTATAAGCCTTTATTATTTAGGCATTAACGCCCTAGGAGTTAAACTTTAAGGCCCTAAGACGATAAAATGTCAATACTGCAGTCTTGTTAAGATTAAGCGTTAGGTCTTACAAAATTTTTTAGATTAGAATATTAATAAACCCTATCTTAACCTCTATATTAATTGACCTTAAGGAAGTGCCAAGGGATTCCATTTAAGCCTTTGGCGCTATATACTTAAGCTTAGAACGGTACCGCTAAACGCTTAGAGGGTATAATTATTAAAAAAGCACGCAAAGGAACAGTAGACCCTTAGCTTATTAAGACCTACCTATAAGAGCTACTGCATTGGCGAGTACAATATACTGGACCCTGATGGCTATTCCCGCAAAATTTGACCTAGAGACGATATAGAGAGATACAGTCAACATATTTGTCCATTATAATCTTAATAAAGTTATTTGTTAATAATATTATCTTCTGCTATTAAAAGACAGATAAAAGGAAGGCTTAAGAAGTAATTAAAGAGCTAAGTAAGGAATACCAGATAAGTACCCTTAGTGAGCTAAAATGGTTCCTAGAAATTTATATACTATATAATTGTAGCTAGAGGCTCCTATGGCTATTCTAGGAAGTCTATATTAAGAAGATAGCTAACCAGTATAAAATAGATCTTAAAGGGCATCTTTTAGACACTTTTATAGCAGAATTAGAACTCCTTCCTACTAATTACTAATTAATCCATCTAACGCGTCCGTCCCCTAATATAGACCTACTAGTTTATCCAATATCCCTACTAAGAGAAGCAGCTTCTATAATGCTATATTAGAGACCAGTACCTATATAGCACAAAAAGCAGAGCAATCTACTATGGAGGAGATAAGGAAGGAATGAACGGTAGAGGGAGAGATAAAGGAATACGCGATAAAGGACGAGACGACAGAAGAGACAGTAGAGGTACAGCGCAATCATTTATCTGTGCTAGCGATGCATTATTTACAGACAATTCTATTAACAGAAAGAGCTTGCAAGGATATATTATAAAGCTATTTAGGGAACTGATTGCATGGAGAGCAAATAAGTAGGATATAGTGACTACGTTGAGTATAGAAGCTAAGTTGTTAGCCCTATCTCAGACAGTAAAAGAAGCTATCTTTACTAGTAGGATGTTTAAAGCAACTGAACGAGCCTTTAATTATTAACTCTGATTAATTATAGAAGATATAGCGAAGTTAATCACAAAGCTCTAACACGCTAATATCTATTAACACTTGTTGCGTTAAGAATACGCAATAAGACAAGTGGTATTTTAATGGAAAGTAATAAAGGAGATGATCGCCGATGGACTTATAAAGGCCCTGCCTAAGTAAAGGTTTTAGAACTTCGTTAACCTAGTCAGAATAGTAGATATTAAGGAGCAGCTGGATAAGAAGAAGCAACTGGAGGACCTAAGGGAGAAGGAAGGATTTAAATGAGATTAATGGTTTAATTAACATATTAACGGGCACGAGAAGGTAGTTAGCTTTAACCTTAAAGAGCTTAAAGCTAAGGGGGTATATTAGATAATCTGTATTCTCTAAGGCGTGGGACATATATATGAGTCATGTGTACGGGGCACGTGTATTATAAATCTCTTTATAGAGCCCCAGGGGCCTTAGGTCAATGTTAATTAAGAAAAGACTAAGATTATTAATTAATTAACCTATTTTATTAATGAACTGCTCTATATAAATTATCTAACATAAATATATTATTGGCTATGCTTCCGGTCAACTAACTTAACTCTTTAAAAATACCTATAGAATTCGCTACCTTATAAGGGTATAGCTAGTGCGGGTTAGCCACCTCCCCACTAGCGCGGGTAAGGTACGTCAGGAAAAATTTTACCAGCATTTTTGCAGCATTTGGCAGCATTTCGCGGTGTCAGAATTAAGCGAGAGATGCTGACTAAGCTCTGGACACGTCGCGAGAGCGAGCTCTGCATGTCAATCTAGATAGACATCAACCGCATCTACTGCATCACGAATCAATCAATATTCATCGTCTGCGTCATCTCTATCATCAAATAGACCCTCAAGACACCTCCGCTGTGACCTTATGACCTTGTAATTCCAACACGCGGCCAAATGCGCATTTCGCGCATTGCAACGTGTAGCGTATGGTATCGACTAAGAGGCGGCATACTGCCGCATTTAATAGAAACCAATAACACGGTGCAGCTAATTGCGCATTTTGCACTTAATGCGCATTTTGCACTTAATACGCATTTTATACTTAATGCGCATATTATACTTAATACGCAATTAATATATAACGCCCTTCTTGCGCATTTTGTATATCTTACTCACTTTAAGTAATAGATAAGCGTTGCTCTTCCCATGTAGTTGTTATTAAATAAATTATATTATTTTAGATAATTTAATATAATATGGCGACGGTTCTCTTCTACCTACCTACCTACTTGCCTGCCTGCCTGCCTACCTACCTACCTACCTGTCTGTCTGTCTGTCTGTCTGCTGTGCCTACCTGTCTGTGCCTACCTGTCTGTGCCACATGTCTATGCCTACCTGTCTGTGTTACCTTGATTCAATCGATCGATTGAATCGTTTATAGTGTTCGCTGGCTGGTCGTTCGAACGGGTTGTCGTCTGGCTCTAGCAGCGGTCGTCTGGCTCTGGTGACGGTCGTCTAGCTCTGACGATGGTCGTCTAGCTCTGGTGACGGTTATCTGGCTCTGGCGACGGTCGTCTAGCTCTGGCGACAGTCGTCTAGCTCTGGCGACGGTCGTCTAGCTCTGGTAACGGTCATCTGGCTCTGACGACGGTTATCTGGGTACAGGAGTACAGGAGGTAAG
>Ga0307507_10005316_pt1 | contig 21309 bp, 4 predicted proteins | sample 7_EM_MG_FD_207223 | JGI IMG/M metagenome (GOLD analysis project Ga0307507, IMG submission 207223) | Populus trichocarpa ectomycorrhiza microbial communities from riparian zone in the Pacific Northwest, United States - 7_EM | ecosystem: Host-associated > Plants > Roots > Unclassified | place... | reverse complement strand
AACTAGCTCTACTAAGCCCCCACTAACAGTTATTAATACTTTGTTCGATGTAATAGGCTCTTTAGGTAATTAAATCTTTATAAATATATACTATAGCCCTATATATGGAGTATTAAGAGGCGAGATACATCATCGCAAAAGTTAAGTTAAATTTGGAATTGAATGTTTGTAGATTTTGGGCCGACTACCTATATCTAACTTCTTATATAATAAAGCTACGATATCGCCATAATATAGAGACGATAGAGAAGACAAAGGGCTTTTAGCTCGTACTATTTTGGAGATAATTAGACGTAGAGAAGTATGTAATTTTTGGTAGTAAGGCAAGATTGCAATAAAATAGACTAAAACGACCGACTACCTATGTCTAACTTCTCGTAAAATAGAGCTATAATATTGCTATAACATAGAGGTAATAGAGAAGAAAAAGAGCTTTTAGCTTATAGTATTTTAGAGATAATTAGACGTAGAGAAGTATATAAGGTATGGAGCTTCGAGCAGAGCTTTGAGCAGAGCCTCGTGCAGAGCTTTAAGAAAAGCCTCGTGCAGAGCTTTGAGAAGAGCCTTATGCAGAGCTTTGAGCAGAGCAGTGAGGTAAGATAGTTTGCGACCGACAAGTTTTGCGACTGACAATTTTTGCGACCAATAAAAATATAACTAATGAAAATATAAGCATGCGGCTTCGGTACATCAGTTGGTGGCGATTTGGCGAGCTCGCGTACCAAAGCGAAATCTATTTTTTTTTAAAGGGGGGTGGAAGCTGGTCATGCAATGGACTATACAGCTATGTTTACGACCAGCTTCCACCCCCCCCCCTGTGACGGTGCTGGAGCGCGTCACCGGCCATATTCAACCAATCAGGATTTTCCATGCCCGGCATGCAAAATCGCTATTGGCCCGCTTACCACTAGCGCCTTGGCGGCCCTCGCGACATGCCTACCTACTGCCCCTGAACGATTCTTCTTCTTCTTCTCCTTAGCTTAGTATTCTTGTATGGTAGCAATCTACAAGCTTCGGTTTAGAAGCATTTGTATAAGCCCGTCACATTATACTAAGCTCTCTATACACTGCCTAGGAAGGCCTTAATAATATCCTACCCTAAAAGAAGACCTTTGTCTGTAACGACGCGTTGACGCGTTATACTCAGATATTAAAAAACTTATACTACCACGCCTGAGAAGGCCCTAATAATATCCTACTTTATAGGCCAGACTGTACTTAACCTGTACCCCTAAAAGAACCCCAGAATTAAAACTGAATTGTATAATTCTGATGAACTTTAGGAAGCTGATGATAGCACCTAAAGCAAGCTTATTTAAAAGACCTGCCTCTACCTAAGAGGAATACGAGATCCAGTTAGGATTAGAAATTAAAGACAATAATGACGTTATAGGTGTATATAAGCAGATTCATGCCCTTGCTGCTAATTAGAAGGTTGATTGTCTTTAAGCCTAAAGTATATAAGAGACTTTAAAGGAGATCCTAGAAAGCCTTACTGCCTTATAAAATAGCCTAGCCTCCCCTTTACAAAGCCTTAGTTAACCCATTCGCTTAACCAAATATAATATACTAGAGAGTATGGATATAATAATAAAGCAATTAAAGTCCGTTAAGCTCCCTAACCCCCCACTATTATTAGACGGCATAGACCCGACCTTTAAGAACTGGAGAATTTAGGTGTAAGGAAAGCTTTATGTTAACTATAACTATTTCCCCTCTAAAGAAGCTAAAATGCTCTACCTCTTTAGTTAAATCATTGGGGACACCTAGTGACACCTTTAGGCCAAGTTTAAGGACGAGTTACCTGTTCGGTTTATATTTATTAATAAAATAATATAGCATCTGGCTACTATCTATATTAATTTAAATAAAGTACGGGATGCCTATTACTACTATAATTGCCTAATAATAAAATTAAACTAATCCTTTACTAAGTTCTAGACTTAATTCTTATACCTAGTAGGTAAAGGCCAGGTTCCCCCTAAGAACTATTATTTGGACCTATATAATAAGCTAATAGTCTAACTATAAGAGAAGATCGCGGTAGCCTTAGATAACTTACTAACCTACTAAAGACTTACAGCCTAATGTTTGTTGCTGGATTTAGAACTAAAATAAATTAATGCTTGTTCTAATTAACTAAAGCGGCCCTATAGCGACCGTAACCTATCCGCTACACCAATGGGAGCTAGCGTTAGAAGATAAACCACAACCGCCCTTATACTAAAAGCGGTTATAACTACCTACCTATAAACCTTACCTAACCCGCTATATACTATACCTTTAACTAATGCTTGTTGTAATACCCTAATTGACCCTGCTATGGTCACGTGCTTTAATTGCGGAAAGGATAGTTATTTTACTATATCCTACCTAGAGCTAAAGGATATGGGTAATATTAAGGAGATAGAGGAAGAAGAAACATCTAATAAGTTAGGAAAAGAAGAACCCTAGGGAAAGACTCCCCCTTAGGGTATCCTATTAATCTTAAAGAGATTAATCTAAGTTAGCTAATAGGTGGAAAACACTTTATGGTTCCATATATAGTATCTTAAAATGGATATGGAGTTAATATAACTGCCCTTATTAATACTAGAGTAAATGGCTTTGCCTTTATAAACACTGCTTATATAAATAATGTTACTAAGTTTTTAAATATAAATGCTACCTAACTAGAGAAGCCTGTTTAAGTAAAAGGCTATAACGGTCAAGCTAGTATGCCGGTTACCTACGTTTTAAAGCTATATATCGCTATTAATAGACAATACTAGTTTAGTATCTCCTTCTGCATTCTAGACCTAGGGTCACACGATATAATTCTTAGCCGAAAATAGATATCCTACTTTAATATTTAGCTGAACGTTTAATAAAGACAGTTTGTCTGGCTAGAGAATAGACTAAAGTTACCCTCCTTTGTTAGGGAAATCCGCACTAACCGCAAGACGTTAGCCGTGAAGGCTGATCCTACCTACTAGCAAGATGTTAGGAACCGCGACCTAGCTTTTACCCAAGAAGATGCCCGCCGCGAGGCCGGCAGGAACTCTATACCTACAAGGATACTCCCCTAAAGGACTACAGTTAAGGAGGACTCTGCTTACAGAAGTAGAATAGATACTAATGTAGATAACTTCTAAATTGCGGAGATCTGGCTAATAGGGAAGAGGACGTATTAATAGGATATAAAGGACAACCTTTAGAAGATATAACAAGAGCTAAGAGGAGTAAGGACAACGCTAATACCCTAGAAGCCCCTAAGGCTATAGATAACCCTACTATTATATAATACCCCTATAGTAGATATCGCGGTAATTAGTGCTATAGGTTTCTACTTTAATATATATTAGAAGGACAACGAAGTCTTTACTACTAGTTTATACAAAATTAACTGGATTATTGCTAAGAGGGAAGAAGTGCTAGTAAAGGAAACTAATAAGGAACTAGTTAAGCGCCTCCTCTTTAATTACCTCTTAAACCATAGAGACGCGTTCTTAAAAGCAGCTTTAGATATACTACCCCCCTACTAAACCTATAATTATAAGATTTAGTTAGAGACCAATAACTCCCTAGGCTATAGCCTCCTTTACTAGCAAACTATGGAGGAACTAAAGGTAATAAAGTAGTACCTAATTAATAACCTCTATAAAGGGTTTATTGAGCTAAGCTAGGCTCCCTTTACTTCCCCTGTTTTATTTATAAAGAAACCTAATAAAAGCCTTTGTTTCTATATCGACTATTAGAAGCTAAACGCTATTACTTAAAAGGATTAGTACCCTCTCTCTTTAATTAATAAAACCCTTATATGTCTAAACCGGGCCAAAATCTTTACTAAGCTTAATGTCCGCCAAGCTTTTTACTAAATTAGGATAAACCCTATATTGGAAGACCTAATGATATTCCGCACCCGTTATGGGTCTTATAAATATAAAGTCCTTCCTTTTGGACTGACGAATGGGCCAGCCACTTATTAACGGTATATAAATAATATTCTTTTTAACTACCTTAATGAATTCTATATGGCATACCTAGACGACATTTTTATATACTTAGACAACAAACTTAAGTACTAAGTTCACGTTAAGAAGGTCCTAAAGAGACTATAGAATATAGGCCTACAAGTTAATATCAAAAAATGTGAATTTAGAGTAAAATATATAAAGTACCTTAGGTTTATTATTAGTATAGAAGGAATTAAAGTTGACCTAGAGAAGGTTAAGGCAATCTGTAACTAGAAACCCCTTTATACTATAAAAGGAATCTAGACCTTCCTTAGCTTTTGTAATTTCTACTATTAGTTTATCCGTGACTATAAAGTTATAGCTAAGCCTCTTGTACAACTAACTAAGAACAATACGTCTTTTATCTTTAACGATAACTGTATAAAAGCCTTTAAGGAGTTAAAGGACTGACTTATCTCCTCCCTAATTCTTTGTTACTACGACCTAGACCTTAAATTAATGCTGGAAACGGACGCCTCTAATGGGGTAGTAGTGGGAGTTCTTTTATAGCTATACCTAGATAGCAAATAGTACCCTATTACATTTTTTTTTAAAAACAATGGCCCTAGCTAAGTGTAACTACAAAGTGCATAATAAGGAAATGTTGGCTATTATATAATTATTATCCTAGTGGCGCGTAGAGCTTAGAAGCACAGACTCTTAGATTAAGGTTTATACTAATTATAAAGCCCTTAAGTATTTTATAATAATAAAACAACTTACTGGTTAATAGGCCTAGTGGGCTAAAATACTCTCCTAATTCTTCTTTACGATTATATACCGCCCCGGTAGGTAAAATGCTAAGGCTAACGCCCTAACCCGGAGAGAATAGGATGTGGGGCCACAAGATAAGCTAAAGGCTTAATACTGGACACGCGCCCTCTTCCGTACTGAATAACTTAACCCGCATATCCTTAAGGAACTAAGCTCCAAATAGAATAAGGTAGTACCTATAGAAGGAGAGACCCTAGATAAACTAATAGGACTAATTAATTATATTCTAACCACGAACCGCATAGCCAAATCCCTAAAAGCCCTCTGCGATTAAGCTATGGGGGGTAACCCTAGTTTGGAAATAGAAGACGGACTGCTTCTATACTAAGAATGGCTTATAGTTCTAGACATTAATAACCTATAAATAGAGCTAATCCATGAAGCCCACTATTAAGTCTCTATAGCGTACTCTAGTTGAGACAAGACTTACCAACTACTATTGCCTTATTACTATTAGCGAGGACTCCTATCCGATATAGAATGATTTATTAGAAATTGTCATACTTATAAATATATAAATACCCCTAGGGACTAAACTCCTGGATAGCTGCAACTACTGCTAGTCCCTAAACGCCCTTGGTAATATATTATAATGGACTTTAAATTATTCCTAAAGGACAAATATGGCTATGATATAGCCTTTATAGTAGTTAACTAACTAAGTAAGTAAGCCGTTTCCCTCCCTTGCTTTAAGACTATGACCATAAAGGACATGGCCCGTATATATGTGGATAATATCTACCGGATCTATAGCGTTCCTAAGTTAATTATCTCTAACTATGGACCTTAGTTTATATTGGACTTCTAAAACGAATTCTGCTGTATTCTTAGGATTAAGATTAAACTCTCTACCGTATTCTACCCTTAGACCAACGGCTAAACTAAGATTATAAACTAGTACCTTAACCAGTGACTTTGCCCCTTTGTTAACTACTACTAGGACAACTGGTTGGAACTACTACCTATAATAGACTACGCACAGCTTACGCTCCCTTATGATAGTATAGAAATGTTGCCATTTGAGTTACTCTATGGATATAGGCCACGAATATTCTTTAATTGGGATAGACCTATAGGATATATAATGGCCCGCGAACGCCTTAGCTATAAAGAGGCCCAGATATTCGCCAAGAGAATATATAGGGCCTAGGAGACTGCCCAAGCAATTATAAAAAGGGCATAAGAGAAGAAAGAGTCTAACGTGAACTAACATTGCCGCGAGGTAGACTTCTACGTAGGAGATAAGATATAGGTGTTAATAAAGAACTGGAAAACCTAGAGGCTAAGCTATAAGCTAGACCACTAAATAGCTAGCCCCTATAAAATCCCTAAAAAGGTAGGGCACTTTTTTAAGGTTAAGTTACTAGAGTTAATAAAGATCCACTTTGTCTTCTCTCTAGACTAACTGCGGAAGGCTGTGGATGACCTATTGCCTGGATAGTATAATGACTCCCCACCACTAATTCAGATTGTAGAGGACGAAGAATGGGAAGTTAAAGAGATTTTAGTAGTAAAGAAGGACTATAGTACCTTAAAATACCGTGCGAGCTAGGTAGGTTATAATAAAGATCTAGAATGGTACCCCGTATCTGATTTTAAGTACTCTCCCTATAAGCTATAAGATTTCTACCTAGCCTACCTAGACCTCCCTAGACTACTACGCAAGTTAGATAGCTAGGTTAAATACTAGGAAGAGGGGTTAGATAACTATAATAATTTAGACAATAATAAAGAACTTAGACAAAGCCTAAGGGCAGGCTTTTTTGGGAGGGGGGGGTAATGTGACGGTGCTAGAGCGCGTCACCGGCCATATTCAACCAATTAGGATTTTCCATGCCCGGCATGCAAAATCGCTATTGGCCCGCTTACCACTAGCGCCTTGGCGGCCCTCGCGACATGCCTACCTACTGCCCCTGAACGATTCTTCTTCTTCTTCTCCTTAGCTTAGTATTCTTGTATGGTAGCAATCTACAAGCTTCGGTTCAGAAGCATTTATACGAGCCCGTCACACCCCCTAGGTGAGCTGCAGATTTTTTTTACGCCATTTAATTTCGCTTGATTGCCACCAACTGTATATACAGTCTTGTGCACGACCAGCTTCCCCCCCCCTTAGGCGAATCGCGGACATTCAATTTCGCCTGATTGCCAACAACTATACATAGTAATCAAAGCAAAGCCAAGTACTTGGCTGTAAGAGCCTTGCTCCTAAAGCTGTCCGCGATCAATCTTCCTCTATAGTATTATAATTGTTATAAAATATTGTAAGGTTTCTACTATCTTCTACCTATAGTATGGCTCCGTAAATAGGCCCATATTAGCACGCCCTAATTAAGGATTTTCTTTAACTTAGAGCGACTTAAGCAGAGTATACCTCCGCCACTAGCTATATAATTCACTTAATTACCTTAATTAGTAGGAACATATAAATCTTTGGCTCGACTTAGGCGCCTTTAAATAGTAAAGGTGGTTAGTTCCTACTAAGTAATCCGATAATTATAGTAATACTAATATAATTGGAGGAGAAGCCAACTCTCTTTAGTAATAAATTATAGTGGCTAATCTATAATACGTTTAACGTTATAGTAAGCCGTTATATAATATTTTAAAAGCTCTATTTATGTCACGGTGCTGCAATAAAGTAGACCAAATAACTACGTTGTGGTATGAAGAAGAGAAGAAGGTAAAAAGGGGGTATCGTATACAAATAGTAGGGCCAGCCGCTAAGGCGCTAGTGGTGGGCTAGCCAATAGTACGAGACAGTACGAGATAGTATAAAACAGTACGCGTTAGGTCAGTGCCGTGATAGTACTCCCCTCCCTGGAAGGTTTGATCCCCAAACCAAATAAGTAACCTTAAATAGAACTACCTGTTTTTGCTATAAAGATATTACTTCCGCTTACCGCTTTAGCCGAGCTAATAGCGATTTTCTATCCTAGGGATGGAAAATCCTAATTAGTTAACTTAATAAATAAAGTTAGCAGAACTCTATACCGCCACCACATAGCGCTCTTGGCAAGAATTTTAACTAATTAGACAACTTTAACTAGTGGTTAAAGTTCTATAAGATCTTAACCACCATAAATTATCTTAGTAGTTGGCTATGGCCTTAGCGTAGCAATTCTCTTTTATCTTGTGCCTAGTCTGGAGGTCTAGGTTTCTTAGGGTTTAGCTTATAGAAGCGCTATACAGCTTATTTATAACCCTTTAGGTCCTCTTCTAGCTGCCAAGTTATGTCCTTATAATATTTCTATTTAATCTTATAAGTTAGGCCTTAGGGGTCTTTATCGTGCATATTAAGGATTTTCTTAAACTCCTACTTATCTTCTATATTGCTATTATTGTCTCTCTCTGCTACTCGTCCTTATATATTATAGCGCTCTATAGTATTAATATTTGCTTGGCTAGGGATCTCTTTAGTAGCCTAAAGGCGGACCTTAGATGTATAGAAGGATTTGTTTACTTAGATATGGTCTAGGAGGTCTACTACAACTGCCCCTTAATATACTACAAGTATGGGGTATAGGCCGTCCTATTTATCGTCCCATTTCTTCTTAGCTCTATTTATCTTTATATTTTCTAGGCTAACTATAACCATGTCGCCTTTATAGAATAACGCACTCTTATCCCTATAGGCATTAGCATTATCTTTATAACATTACTATAAAATCCAGGCTAGGGCCTTAAGCTATATTAATATCCACTTAAAGCAGCTGGCCACAGAGTCTGCGTAGAAGAACTCTTTCTTTACTTATACTAATAGTATTAGTAGGTAAGGGCTAGCAGACTTAATTCCAAGGTAGGGGTTAAAGCCATAGTTTGCAAAAAATAGGAAGATGCCTATGCTCTTATTAACTTGGTTATTTATGGTAAACTTAGTAAGCGGCCGGTAGTTAACCCAGTTGTCCTATATAAAGCTAACAAAGGCACGGAGGTATTTATTTATGGTAGCGTTAATAATTTTAGTTTAGCCGTTTATTTCTAGATGCTAGGCTAAGCTTAGTTATAGGGTTGTCTTAAGGTATTTACTTAGTTATCGCCAGAAGTCGCTGATAAATTGTGTGCCGTAATTAGAGATAATCGTGCTTAGTGCGCTGTGGAGCTTATATATATTATTAACAAAGCTATTAACTAGCTCCTCTATTAAGAGTCCTGTTACTAAAACGAGGTATTATATCTTAGTTAGGCGGTCTATAATGATAAGGATATGTTTATATGTCTTGCCGTGGCATTAGCATACCAGCAGTATTATAATATAGTTAATTAAAATGTTAGTCTATAGGCAAGCGGGTAGTTCTAGTGGCTTTAGGAAACCGGGTAGGGCAGAGTAGGGAGTCTTAGTGCAAAAATATAGGGCATAGTCTTTAATAAAGGTAGTTATAAACTTAGAGATTCCTAGCCACTAGTATATTTAGTTTAAGAGGTTAAAAGTTTTAACCCGGCTGGGGTAACTAGTAGGGCCGCTACTATAAGAGTAATAGATAACTTCTAGGTAGAGGTCTAGGGCGTTAGGAATAAAAAGGCGTTAGCGGAAATAGATCTATCTATTAATAATACTACATTCTAACTTGTTATAATAGAGTAATTTCCTAATCTTCTTTAGCTAACGGCGGGCTTTCTAATTATATAGGGCCGCCATTATATATCTTATAAGTTTGTTCTCTTAGTATCCTAACCAAATTAGCTTGCCCAGTAACTTTTTGGCTATTTTAGGGTCTAAAGCGGCTGCAAACTCCGCGTTATTAAGGTTACGGGACTTATATAGTAAATCTTCTAAGATTATAGGGTTAACTTTTTAGGGTGGTATAATAACTTAGACTCAGTAACGGAGGCGTTTATTATTGGTATCTTTAGGTCTTATTCCTAGTAGCCGGCTTAGGGCGTTAGGGAGCATGGCTTTACTGCTAAGTCTATATATAATCATAAAGTTAAACTATAAAAGGAACTCTGCCCACCAGACTTAGTGCTAGTTTAGCTGCTTAGTAGTTATAAACGTCTATAGGTTCTTACAGTTGGTAATAATTTTAAATAGCTCCTTGGTCCCTTATAGCTTAGGACGCTATTCCTTTAAAGCCTTAACAATAGCTAAGAGTTCTTTGTTATAAATCTTATAGTTATACTTTAGCGTAAAGTGCTTTATAGAGAAGAATACAACCAGTTTTAGTTTACTGTTATTATTATACTACAAAAGGACTCCGCCAGAAGCCTAATTTAATACGTCTATCTCTACCACTATTTTCTTTATATAGTTATAGTATGCTAGTCCTAGTGCTAAAGTAAAGGCTCTCTTAAGGGCCTTAAACGATTTGGCTTGTTTTAGTCCCTATAGCCATCCAATATCCTTCTTTAGGAGTTTTGTTATAGGTGCAGTAATAGCAAAGTAGCCTTAAATAAATTGTTAGTAGAAGTTTGCGAAGCTAAGAAATTGTTATAGTTCTTTAATTAATATCGGGTCCTTCTATTTCTATAAGGCCTATACCTTCTTAGGGTCTATAGTTATGCTATTAGTTAAGATAATTAAGCCAAGGTATTTTGTTTTAGTAGAGTAGAACTTAGACTTATTAATATTAATCTAAAGTCCAGCGTTACCAAGTCTTTAGATAACTTTATTTACATACTTAGTATACTCAGCGCATATTTTAAAAAAGATAAGGACATTATTAAGGTAGGCAGTACAGTAGTCATTAAGGGCGTTATATAAAATATAGTTAATATAGTTCTAAAACGTAGCGGGCGTGTTATAGAGACTAAATAGCGTAACTAATGTCTTGTAGAGTCCAAATTAGGTAATAAATACTATAAGCTACTTATAGCCTTTCGCAATCCGGATCTAGTTAAACGCAGCAATTATATCAAGCTTAGTAAAGTACTTAGCACCACAAAGTGCGTTAAGCATCTCGTGGACTAGTAGCAATAGGTACCAATTCTTAATAGTAACTATATTTAGGCCTTAATAGTTATAGCAGATTTATACACCACTACTAGGTTTCGTAGTAAGGAGAAGTAGTACGGCGGCTAGTAAGGTTAATGTCGGTATCACTTCCGGTAATACGTAATGCTATTGTAATAGTATGGGTGGTAACTGATTTTGATTAATGCTTAATCAATTCTCCTATTCTATAGGTGGAATTTGGTGGATTTCCTGAGCTCGCTTAGCTCACGTAATTAACCCCTTTTAACTCACGTTTATAGGCAAGTTGCCGCAAGTTGCCCTAGATTGCCGTTACGTAATAGCAAGTTGCGGTCATATAACTAGAAAGACGCAACTTTAATTAGACACTAGGAGTATTTAGTTTTTAATATACTTAAGAACACCGCCTACTAAATTCCACTACTTTCCACCTATCGAATTGTACCATTTTCCACCTGTTAAATTCCACTAAATTCCACTAAATTCTGCTAGGTGGTTAAAGTAACTAATCACGATTTTCCATCCCCGGGATAGAAAATCGCCATTGGCTCGCTTAGTACTAGCGCCTTGGCGGCTGGTCTTATATCTTCGCACTCTCTATTCCTGCTTTAACGTCTTCTCCTCTCTCTACCCACTCGGTGACCTATAGCTTAATTATATTTATATTAATTAGGTCCTTTAACACCTGGCAAGGCTTTAATTTTGTTATAGTGTCTATAGGGTTACTGCCTCCGTTAATCTATTTAATCTCTGCTATCTCTCTTCTTTTATACAATTGTCGTAAATATATTAGGTTAACTATAAGTCGTTTCTCTTATATTGTCCCGAGTTTAACTAAGTAATTATATAGAGATTTTAAATTAGTATAAAGGATATGCGGCAGTTATTTAAGTTATAGGATCTTCTTAATAGTTGCTTTAATTATAGCTCCGGTATTAAATCCGTGGGCTATTCTATATAATTTAAATACTAGGACACTTTATATAACCCGCTTGCATTTAATAAATAACTAGTAGAGAATATTAGCCTTATTATCTTTGTTTATAAGTATAATAACAAAGCCAATTTGGGATAAGAGGTTATAGTTATTGGCAAAGGACGAGTCCGTAAATATTATTAGTTTAAGAGTACTTGTATTAAGTTATACAAAACAAAGTCCTTAGGAGGGATTATTAATTTACTATTATAGCCGCTTATTAAGCTGCTTCGCGTGTTCTTCCTTTAGGTTAACGACTTATGCTATAAAGGAAAGGTTAAAGATAGCTTCTGGTTAATAGACTATGGTAATATAGGCTCCTCTTGCTCTCTAAGCAACGTACTAGTCCTTTAGTGTGACTGCCTTACAGACTTCCCCTCTGGAGCTAGTTAGGTCTATAGCCTTTATAGTAACCAGCTTTAGGTTCTGGCATTAACGTTCCTAGGTAAAGGCTATTAAATCTTTTTCTTGCTTAATATAGCCTCCATTAAACTTAATTAGGGTAGTTTAGGTAAGCTTCTTTCTCTCTTTTACTAGAAACTTTGCCTCCTAAAGTTTAGCTTCTTTAGCCTCTATAAAGGTTTTGTTAGCAAGGAATAGTATATTATTAGTCTACAATCCTATAATTCCAAAGCCGTTGCTATTTGTATATAATAAGTAGGGGTTATATGTTAACTAGTTTATCTATAGCTTGTTAAGGTAGTAATAGTAGTATATATTAAACCAATAGTTACTAGCTTCTGGGATATCATATAGTGATTTAATAACTCTTAGGATTAATCTATCCTTTAGTCCAAGTTCTGGTAGCGGGCGTATAAAGAAGTCTCTATTTAAGTGGGTACTAGACTATATATAAGCTTGTAAAATATTATATAGGTATAAAGAAGCTGGTCTTCTTTTATTTCCCTATATAGTTACCATAAGTGCTAGGATAATTCTTTAGCTGATATATTAAATGGTTAGTAACTATATTAGAACCAGGTCTTTGCCGTAGTTATTATAGGCTTATATAACTAGTCTAGACTTCTTAAAGGCCTTGTTTGTTCCAGCGTTCTTAATCTTATTAATAAATTGGGAGTTAAAGATTCTGACTCCTTCTGGGACATCTACTATATTAATAAACTCGAAGATACCTTTCTTAAGTAAACCGTTTATCTCCTTACGTTAAGACTCTGTAAATGACGGCGAGGTACACTTAATGGTTATAGTATTAGGTTTCGTTAGGCTGTCGTTAATAAATATTAATATATCTGTAATGTTTTGCTAGGACTTTATCGGTAATTATTATATCCGTTTTAATCTTTGGGGGGGGGTACACTAGCTGCTAGTTTCTTGGTTGGTTCCTTAGTCGGTTCCTTAGTTAATTCCTTAATTAGTTCCTTGGTTGGTTCCTTTGTTAGCTCCTTAGTTAGTTCCTTAGTTAGCTCCTTAGTTAGTTCCTTAGTTAGTTCTTCTAGTTTAGGTTATAGGTATAGCTTTACTACTATAGTCCTAAAATTGGTAGGTCTACTAGGGAGTTATACCTTATATATATCTCTATTAATTCTAAGTAGTTTAAATGGGCTAGTCTATCTACCGCTCTGTCTAGTATTGCCTTTATGCTATATAAGTACTTCTAAGTTAAGGGGGAGGTTGTGGATTATGGTAACAGATAGACCGTTTTATTGGTTTAATGCATTATTAACTTATTTCTTTGCCCTAATCCTTACAATCTCCTCTATTGCCTTCTTTATAGCTACCGCTCGCTATATAATAGAGGGTGCTAATGGGTCGAGTTCACTTATTTAGGGATAGGCACTAAAGATAAGAAGTATTAGGACTAAGCTATCTAGGCTAGCTGTGTTATTAGCGGCCTTTACCGCTATTTATAAAGCTAATTCCTTAGTTATTCCTAAATCCTATAGCTCTTCTATAATTATCTAGTATACTTAGTATAGTATTAGATAAGCTCTTTCTACTATTCTAATAGACTAGTAAGCTTCCACTAGGACGCTCTTGGTTAATATAGCTATTGCTATAGCGTGTTGTTAAAACTCCTTGCTTATAAAGTTCTTCCCGGTATTATAGGTAATATAGTTAGGTAGTCTAATATAGGTATTAATCCAATATAATTGTAGGATATCCTAGGTATGCTTTATAGAGATATTGCATAGCTATCTTACGGCTTAAAATCTAGTAGCTTTATCGATTATATAGAGGATAGGGCTTCTATTAATGTATATAATATTAATAAAGATAGAGTGGTTAAAATCGGAATCTTGGTCTTTTTATAACATGAACTTAAACCATCTAGGGGATTTGCCGTATTTCTAGTAGTGGGAGTAGTACTTAGTAAAATAGTTAATAACCTATTTGTTAATGTTATTGTGGCCAGAGCATTCTAATACCTTATATAGCTTATCTACTAATAGATATCTAAAGCGATAATGGAGTTGGCGGAGTTTAGTGGTGGTTAGGTAGCAAGGGTTTTAATTAAATAAGTAGGTTATAAATAACTGCAGTAACTCTTTCTATAATAGGAAGGGGTAGCTAAATTGGCGAACTACTAGTACTGATTTTATTGGGGTGACTAAGACGTTCTTAAGGTTATTATAGTAGGCCTTTAGTATTTCCATATCTGCGAGACATAGTAGAAAGGGTATATTGGCCTTTATAATATAAAACTTAATGTTACTAACTAGTGTATTAACTATAACGGAGGTAATAGAAGGGGTAGAGCTGATGCTAAACTAGACATTAATAGTGCCGGCCTTTAAGGTATTGATAACGGTATTATAGGTCTTCCTATATATAAGGTATTATCTATAACCTACTGTTAATTTCTTTAAGGCTCCTGTATTAATTATTACTCCATAGAACTCATCAGAGGTATATTAGCTAGTAGTAACATAGGCAAATGGGTCTAAGTTGTTATAGTAAGCAGTTAGGTTAGTGCCGGTAATTATATAGATAAAAGATTGGTCTGCTAAGTTGGTTATAGTATTAATGGCTCTTTTATGCTATATCGTTCTAAAAGAGGTAAGGAATAATTTAGTCTATTCCTAAGTTAGAGATAGTAGTAGTAACTTAATATTAATTATAAGAACTTCTATTACGTTATTAATAGATTCTAAATTAAGTTTATTGTTGTGATCTGTTCCCTTATACTTAGTAATATATTATTGGGCATGTCTATTAAAGCGGCGGTTAAATCTGTCCTTAAACTTCTTCTTTAATTTATTACGTTCTTCTTTTAAGTATTTAGATAACTAGTAACCTTCCTTATAACAGATAAAGCAGCGCTTCTTTAATAATATATATCGGCCGGATAAGAATAATTGTGTTTTATAAGGTAATCAGGGGTGTTATCTGTGGTAGCGGCGGTCAGTAAAGAAGGCTTAGGGGTTCTTACTATTTAACTTTTTTAATGTTATAATAGAGGATTGTAAGTTGTTAATTAGACCAGTTAAGCTATTAGAAGGTTTAAAGCAGGTATATTAATACACTAGTAACTCCTGGCAGGCGTTAATAAGCTTATTATAAAGGAACTTGTCTATATATAAATCTGGGTTAAGACTATGCTGGAGGTGTCTTAGTTCTTTAATAAGCAACTATAGGCAGTCTAGGGTTGATTTTCTAGTATTCTCGCCTTTACTTATTATAGACCTTAAGGTTGTTGAGTTCCATTACCCTAGTATACCACGCCTATACTTAGGTCCCTTGAAGTAATTACGTATAGCATTACAGATTTGGTTAAACAAAAGGGTTAGGGTGACGTTCTTAAGGTTAGTATAGTAGTGGTTAAGTGCTAAGCCGCGTAATATTATAGGGTAGGCTTTGGCCTTGGCTTCTTGTGGTACGTCAGCTCTGCTATAAAGGTTATAGAAGATAGTAAGTTTGAAGTCAAAATTGTTATCTTCTCTGCTATACTTATTGTCTTCCATATATATCTTTGCGAGGTTTATTAACTCCTTACCAAAACCCTAGGTTTAACTCTATCCCCTAGGTGGTTCTAGCAGTAGGGTTAAGTTGATATAATTAGACTCCCATTATAGGGGTAGTATAGGGGTAGATTAAGGTATAGGTGGTATTGTAGATAGGACTGGGTTTGTGGGTAGTATTGTGAGTAGAGTAGCTCTTAACGCTAATTAAAAAGGTTATACATATAGAGAGGTATTAGAAGGTTCCTGCCACATTAAGGTCCTTAAGGTACTCTAGGCTACTCCTAATTGTCCAGGCAATATAGGTATAGAAGGTATTAAAGAGGCAGGCAAGCGCTTCGCGTATATTTATTAACGGGGTATTATCCATATTTTAGTTACCCATTTTAAGGGATCTAGGTAGGGTAATTGAAATCTTATAAGGCTAACTATAATACTAAGATTATTAAGACTGTCTGGGACTATTCTAAGACTATACTAAGGCTGTGCTAAGACTATAGTATAGTATTATTAGTTGCGCCAGGTTGCGATTATACTAGGAAAAAACGGAGGCTGTAAACAGAGGCCGTGGACTAAGAGGGCAAAGATCGCAACAGGGCGCAAGAGGAGATACCACAAACTGTTACAGTGCTGCAATAAAGTAGACCAAATAACTACGTTATAGTATAAAGAAGAGAAGAAGGTAAAAAGGGGGTATCGTATACAAATAGTAGGGCTAGCCGCCAAGGCGCTAGTGGTGGGCTAGCCAACAGTACGAGATAGTACAAGATAGTATGAAACAGTACGCGTCAGGTCAGTGCCGTGACAATTTAGCTAGCTGGATAAGGAAGCTAGTAAGCTAATTAGATCCTCTACGTCAGAAAAAAATTTACCAGCATTTTTGCAGCATTTGGCCGCATTTGGCCGCATTTCGCGCATTGCAATATATAGCGTATGGTACCGACTAAGGAGCGGTATACTACCGCATTTGCAGCCATCTGGGCAAGTAGTGCCTTTATTCTATTAAGCTTTTTTTACACTTAATACGCAATTAACGTATAATGCCCTCCTTGCGCATTCTATATATCTTACTTACTTTAAGTAATAGATAAGCGTTGCTTTTCCTACGCGGTTGTTATTAAGTGCTTATCCCACGCACTTAATAGTATTTACTTAATCTGCGCGGTTAGTAGTATTTACCTATTCCGCGCAATTAGCATACTTTACTTACTTTAGGTAATAGATAAGCGTTGCTCTTCCCACGCGGTTATTATTAAGTGTTTATCCCGCGTACTTAATAGTATTTACTTTACGCGGTTAGTAGTATTTACCCATTCCGCGCAATTAATATACTTTGCTTAGTCTGCGTAGTTAGTACCCTTTACTTATTCTACGCAGTTAGTATCTCTACTTATTTTATACGCCTAGCACACACTATATAAAGAACACATTTTGACCTAATAGTAGTATAGTATAACCTTAATACGCCTAATAACGCCCTTTAGTTAACCTGCTCTTTTAAGTTTAATATTTATATTAGTTCCACCGTAATAGTAGCACTGTACCACTAACCCCCTAATTGTTTTTATTTTTGCCGTTGTTTTCCCTATTAACTTTACTACCTTCTCTACTCTTATCCTCTTTGTTGCTATTATTTTCCCTATCTATTTTACTGCCTTCTTTACTCTTATCCTCTTTATTAGTAAATTTTAGTGTTACCTATCCATCTCCACTCTATAGGTAGGCCTTTATATTCTCTAGTATAGCACTGTTTATAATATCTATAACCTTATACTTGCTAGCGAAAGTATACCGTAAGATGCAATAATTAATTCCTATTTTCTATTTATTATTACCTTGAATTTGTTTAAGGCACGCTTAGATGGCATTAATATTATAGTTATATAGTATTAAAATCGTCTTATTAGTATACTATAAGAAGGAGACCTTATATATAGTTTTAGGGCTTATTCTTGGCGACAAATACACTAGGCTACCGTTGTCCTATTATATTATCTTTATTAGCCTATATACAATAATTAAAATAGTAGGATATTGTAATATAGGAAACGGCGGTAAAGTGCTATAGTATATAGCGAGTATTGTAATATAGTGTTGCGATATAATTAATGTAATATTATATGTTTACACTTATAGTATACGGTTATTAAGTAAACCTATTATCGTACTTAGGATCTAGTTCCTCTAGATCTTTTATAGTATTCTTAAAAGGATTACTAATTGCCTGCTAAGTCTATAGCATTTTATCTCTGGTTATATTCTATATCTTATTAACTTATTATAGAAGTAGCCTATATAGCCTTTTATTATACTTAGGCTAGTAGGTCTTTTAGGTATTTTATAGTTACTCCTAACTATCTATGTTGGTCACACAGGGTGACTCACCAATAACGACTACTCGAGTAGGGTTACAGTGATGTTGGTTAATATGCTTAATTGATCTAGAATAGGGGAGGGCGAGGAGCTTAAGGCTCCTCGCCACGCTAGTGCCGCGGCTATACGTGACCATACGTGATATATTCCCAACACTAGCAACTCTTCTTTTGTGGTTGCCATCTATATATAAAATACCGCTTGACTAGCGTAACAAGTATTAATCCTCCTCACTTACTATTGCCATTGTAATATATGACGGCTTGCATAAATGCTTTTGAACTAAAACTTGCGGATTGTTATCTAATAAAGATACTAAGCTAAGGAAAAGAAGAAGAAGAATAATTATTAGGGAGTGGTAGGCAGACATATCACGAGGGCCGTTAAGGCGCTAGTGGTAAGCGAACTAATAGCGATTTTCTATCCCAGGGATGGAAAATCCTAATTGGTTATTTAGAGTTAGGGTAAATATTATGTTAAGGGCGCTAAGGCGCTAAGCATAAGCAAGCCAATAGCGATTTTTCATGCCGGGTATAGAAAATCCTAATTAGCTAGCTAAAACTAGTATCCGCAGATTACAGTAGAACTTGGTAGACAGTTGCGGTGGAACTTAGTGGATAGTTGCGGTAGAATTTAGTGGACAGTTGCAGTGGAATTTGGTAGACAGTTGTAGTGGAATTCTACTCCCTTTTAACCTAACCTTTAACTTATATATAGAGAACGTTTGTGTTAACAAACGTTTCTAGAGCCTTGTTTGGGTTTGCCTTTATTATTACATCTACTGGGTTGTCTTGGCTATTAATTTATTAAATCTTAAAGAGTTCTCGCCATTCGTAAGATTGCCAAAGTGCTATAATATTAATTATAAGGCGCTTCTTCTTTGTGGTACCAAGCTTGACTAAACACTTATAGAGGGAATATAAGTCGGTACACACGATTATAGGAATAGTGGGAAGTTCAAGTTAATCTATAATTATTTTTAGGGTAGTTCCAATTGCAATTGCTATATTAACTCCGCTAACTATTTTATATATCTCTAACGCTAGAACGCTTTAAGTAACGCGCTTACTCTTGGTTAAGCTCCAATAGATAAGATTACCGTAGATTATAAAGTTATTCTCTTTAGTAGATTTGTTCGCGATAATAATCTTATATCCTAACTAGGAGCTAAAATCTTTGTTATTTATAAACGATCCATCAACAAATATAAAGAGCTTGGCGGTGGGAAGACTAATAGGTATATAGAGTAGTCCCCAATTAAGATAGTTTATTTACCAGGAGAGACGCTTATTTAGGGCAAGGATGTTATCCTTAGTTAGTTCCTAGTGTTAGGCGGCAATAGAGAGATTAAATAAAGCCTTAGGTTAACAGATAGAAGCAATATAAGCTTTATAAGCGCGTTACTCTACGTATTCTTATTTTAAAGAGTTAATGTTAATAATGTTAATCTTCTTACCTTAACCCTTCTGGCGTAAAGCAATAGAATCCTTGTTTAGGGAGAGGATGTATCCATTAAAAAGTAATAATATTGTTAAATTAAGCTTTTCCTTTGGCTTTGCTATAAGATTTGCCTTTACTAGCTTATCTTCTTTAAGAGCTAAAAATTGGTCGTCTCCTAAGATAATTATATTATTAGTTTGCATGCCGACAATTCTAAATAGAGTTCCTGTAGTTGTGATAAGGAAGCAGGGATTAAATATAGAAGTAGTTATTAAGAGCTTCTCTTTGTAGTGCTTGCTATAAGTAGCCTACTAATAAGTTCCTGCCTCTGCGATTCTATATAATGGCTTGAGTATAACCATAATCATATCTTTGGGATATTGGTAGCGAATTTGCTTTGGAAGGTATACTAGTATTAAGCGCTAAAGGCGCGTCTCTGATTGGGTATAGGCCTAAGTAATATCTCTTAAATAAACCGCTATTCTATTCTTTATTAGGGAGGGAGCTAGCGCAATAATAACTCGCTAACTAGCTTGTTAAATTATAGGGGATTATATAAGAATTACTTCCTTGCCGTCATTGTTATAACCTTAAATAACCAGTCTTAACTTCTTAAATAGGGTGTTGGTGGCTTTGCCTTTAATCTTATTAACTATTCTTAACTTAAAGATGCGAACTCTATTGAACTTAGTAGGGTTATATTTCTTAAATTTAAAGACTCCTCTTATAATAAGACTGTCAATCTCCTACTTATTAGATGCTTGGAAAGGGGCTCCTAGAGTTATAATACGGCCTTCCTTTTAGAGTTGTTTTGCGAGCTCGAAGTCCGCCTTCTCTTTAGCTGTTATAAAGGCCATTAACAACTTAACTCTACTCTTAATAGCGGCAATGAATTGCTCTTTAAAATCAATAAGATGTTAGCAATTTTATAATCCTTTTAGACAACCTCTACCGCATCGTGGTTACGGCATATTTGCTATAACTATATTAGAATTATAGTCGCCTTCTAAAGCATGTTAATTGTAGTTCTCCTCTAGGGTATCCTCTATAGCATCCTATAAAGGCTCAAAACTGTCGTCCCTATAGTAGGGCTTAACAACGGTTGAGCGGAATTAAGTAGGTCCATAGGGCATCTAAAGAGTACAAGTTTAACCCTTAATAGCGATAAGTGTATATAGGCCTAACCAGCCCCCTTTCTTACACCATACCCGTACTTTAGATTGGAGTGGTAGATCTATTATAATTAAGGTGTTTAAACCGTTTCTTATTCTTAGTGCGTCATTAACCTGGCGTATAGCGTAGATGCGGCGCACCTTCTTTGTTGCCTTATAGATAGCCTTAGCTCGTTACGTAACGGATAGAGATAGTAGAGAATTATTAGTCATTTAAGGGTAGGCGCCAAAGACTAGTAATATAGGTACGAGCCTATCTAGGCCAGCGGAATTATTAACAGCCTTAACAGCCATCTATAAGGTGAGCTCTTTGCTAGCACCCTCTAATTCTGAAGAAATAATCTTATATACTTGGCGTAATGGCGTATAATATCGTTCTACTTTTCTGATACTATTGTGTGCCTTAATAGGGACTTCCTTAACCTTAATTTCTATTGCCCTTGCCTGTTGCCGAAACTCTATAGATAAGAAGTTCCTTTTTGCGTCATAAATGACTCGATTAGGGGGTCCTAGGTAGACATTAATTTAACATAATTAGAGAGTATCCTATGCATTCCTAGCTAACATATCTTTTAGGAAGCGTGCGGCTTAGAAAAAGGTTAAGAGGTTAATAACTTAGAGTACTAGCTTACCATTAAGATACATAATATTAATAATAATATAGAAGTTGAAGTTGTAGTTATCTTTAAGGGTGAACTTAAATCGGCTAGGGGACTTCTGGTTTATTTAGCAGTAATAGCAGTACTTTATA
>Ga0307507_10005315_pt1 | contig 21314 bp, 19 predicted proteins | sample 7_EM_MG_FD_207223 | JGI IMG/M metagenome (GOLD analysis project Ga0307507, IMG submission 207223) | Populus trichocarpa ectomycorrhiza microbial communities from riparian zone in the Pacific Northwest, United States - 7_EM | ecosystem: Host-associated > Plants > Roots > Unclassified | place... | reverse complement strand
GCATGGACACCTAGCACTGTTTCATCAATGCCTAGCAAAGGCAAACGAAAATTAAACTTGGGGCCAATTGGGTGGTCTGTGCTGGTATTTTGCTTCTTTTCATTGCCATGTCCTTAATCTTTCTTTCTTTTTTTTTTTTTTTTTGTCTACACCCCGGTATCTACAAGTTCATTAGACCCTAACTAATCCAGTTGAGCCGGGACGGTCCACTAAAAAATAAAGCTCTTCCAATAATAATATACGTCATTTATAAGACTCGAACTCAAAACCTTGTTTAAGAGAAACAAGCATCGAACCACTTGAACCAATTATCATTGGTCCATGTCCTTAATCCATATTATGAAATATGTGCTAGAATAGAAAATATTATATTATTAATGTATTGACTTATCATGTGTAGTATGCTACATCATAATATTGTATTATTAATGTCATAAATCTTATTTCAACTACCTTCAATTTTATCATTTGATATCTATTTGTTTTTAAAGAGTAGTTGCTTTTAGTTGTTATAAAAGCAATATTTGATTGATTAATATCTATATTTTATTTTAGAGAGAAAGTGTTTGTGATTTTAAAAGAAAATTGTTTTATTTTTTAAATAAAATAAGGGTAACTCGTGATTTTGACCAAAACCACTAGTTCTTGTTGTGGGGACAATTATTTTTCTATTTAAAATAACAACTTTTTCATAAATTATTTTAATAAATTACACGCATATATTATATATGCTAGTGTTTATGTGACTCAATTTTATTTTATTTTCTATATCAGTAAATATATTAAATATTTTAATTAAGATCGTGTGTCAGTGTGTGTGTGTATTTACACTATAAATCTTTAATTTTTAATTTTTATTGTTTGAACTCAAGACTAACCTTAACAAATACACACACACAATATATAAATTAAAAGGTTATAAATTATTTAATATGAATGAAATAGATTTATTAAAATATTTTAATATATTGCCGTCCTTGTTTATGATCATTTTATATCTCATCAAAACCACAACAATAAAATTTACTCAAACACTATTTAAATATTTTGAATATTTGTAAACTTAGCATATTAATCAATTATCAAACACTATTTTTCACCATTACACGACATAACACACCACAGCAGTTAAAGCACATCAAATACAACAATTCCAAACAAACCCTACATTATTAACCCTAATATAATTTTCTGTCTCTCTCTCTCTCTCTCTCTCAATAGGAATTGGCCGGGTGGCAGCACAAGAGTAATTAAAGTAGATGGCAAGATGCATGCCTGCGCCCACGGTGCACATGCTACAATGCTCCTCGGAGCTGCAAGGATCCTGAAACAATTGCAAGGCACCTTGCGGGTAAAATGTGATTTTGTGGTAACTTGTTGATTTATATTAATATTACTAACAACCACGAAATTTAAGAAATATAAATGCAGGGAACTGTCGTGCTTATCCTTCAGCCTGCTGAAGAACAATGCCAAGGTGCAAAATGTTATTATTATCATTCGATTCTATAATGATTCTATAATGCAGAATAAACATGTTTATAATAAAATCGTAAAGCTTAATGACAAGGAAACAATACCTCTACCTATTGATGATCCTCATGTTTTTTTTATGCTCTCTCTAGTATATATTTGGCACTTCCAAACCCTATTTACTCTATTTAGATATAGTTTAAATATCGAAGGGAATTGAGTTAGTGAATATGAGGATCAAATAATGGTATTTATAGCTAAAGCTTTCATCAAGCTTTAATGACTACATGTCCCACGTATTTAGTATATCATGGGTAGTTACAATTTTAGAGTGGATCACTTTAAGAGCTTATAAATATAAAAGGACAGTTGGAAAGTCGTTCTTATGAACGATATGAGAAACAGTCAACATTCTAGCACTTGGTCCACATTTCTAATCTAATATTTCATCTTAAACCCATCGATAATCTGTTTTAGTAATAAATACATGAATCATAGTGATAGATCCTCTAATTGATGAGTATTATCTTCCATATATTACTATGTATTTATTTCTTTAAACATTATAATTTATGTGGCAACAAGTTCTTAATTAATAAACCATATGTTTATTCTTGGTCTAATACGGATGAATTTTTCTCAAATTCAAATTAAGGTGCACATCAATATGAGAAAAATATCAGAATATTTAGGAAAATCACATTGTTCAAACAATGAAAAAAAATTACATAATGGAATCAAGTCCCATATCCACTACATGATCCTTGAATTTCAACGGTGGCATGCCCTTAGGTAAAGGATCCGCGATCATTAGTTCAGTGCTGATGTGCTCAATGACCACTTTCTTTTCTTTAATACGTTTTCTTATAGCTAAATACGTAATGTCGATGTGTTTACTTCGAATTCCATTTTTATTGTTCTTAGCCATAAAAACAGCAGCTGAATTATCGCAAAACATTCTCAATGGCCTATAGATAGAATCCATAATTCTAAGCCCAAAAATGAAACTCTTAAGCCATACACCATGTGAAGTAGCCTCAAAACAAAAGACGAACTCGTCTTCCATAGTGGAAGTGGTAGTCAAAGTATACTTAGCACTCTTCCATGATATAGCTCCACCGGTCATCAAAAATATATATCTTGATGTTGATTTACGTGAATTAATACAGCCAGCAAAGTCAGAATCTGAGTAGCCAATTACTTCCAGATTGTCTGTCCGTCTATACATAAGCATATAGTCTTTGGTTCCTTGAAGGTACCTCATCACTTTCTTTGCAGCTCTCCAATGGTCTAAACATGGATTACTCTGATATCATCATAATATTCATACAACAAATGCAATGTAAGGTATTGTACAGACTTGAGCATACATAAGGCTTCCGACAACAGAAGTATATGGAATGTTCTTCATTTGTTCCCTTTCAAGGTCGTTCTTTGGGCATTGATTCAAATTGAACCTGTCTCCCTTCATAATAGGAGCTACACTTGGAAAATAATTCTTCATATGAAATCTCTCTAAAACTTTATTAATATAGGTTTCCTGAGATAGACCCAAGATACCTCAAAATCTGTCTCTATGGATTTTAATGCCAATAATATAAAATGCCTCACACATATCCTTCATATCAAAAAGTTTTAGAGAGGAATTGTTTCACCTCATGCAGCAAACCCTTATCATTGGTTGCTAGCAAAATGTCATCCACATATAAAACAAGAAAATAGATTTTACTCTCATTGACCTTCTGGTATATACATTGATCCATAACGTTTTTTACAAAACCGAATGAAGAAATTACATTATGGAATTTTAAATACCTCTAGCCATTGATGTTCCTCATTTTTTTTCCTGCTCTCTCTGATATATATTTGGCACTTCCAAACTTTACTCATTCTATTTAGATGGTGTAAAAACTAAAGGGAATTGAATTAGTGAGTATGGGGACCAAATAACAGTATTTATAGCCAAAACTTCCATCAAGCTTTAATGGCTACATGTCCCACGTATTAGTATATCATGGGCAATTACAACCTTAAAGTGGGTCATTTTAAGAGCTCATAAATATAAAGGTTACAACCTTAAAATGGACCACTTTAAGAGCTCAAAAATATGAAGGAGAGCTGGAGAGCCATTCTTATAAACAGTTTTATAAGAAACAGCCAACACAAAAGACATGATTGTAGAAGGGGTTCTTGATAATATTGATTCCATTTTTAGGGTACACATTTTGCATTTGTATCCTACTGGAGTGGTTGCTTCACGGCCTGAAGAATTCTTTGCTAGATGTGGGAGTTTCAAAGCAAAGATAATTGGTAAAAGTGGTCATGCTGCAATTCCTGAAGAGTCAATGATTCAGTTTTGGCAACTTCGACAGCAGTAATTAGTTTGCATAATATAGTTTCAAGAAAGATTGATCCTTTCGATCCCCAGCTACTATGAGTTAGTAAACATACTTGGGAGCTATGTATATTTCTTTAGTTCAGTTTTATGATTGAGTAATAGTTTGTTATATAACTTGATTGCAAGGTGTAACATATTCTAATTCCTTCCAAAACATGGATATTATAAGTGGTTTTTGTAGTTATAATCCATGCAGGTACTACATTTAATATCATATCAGACTCGGCTACAATATTAAGAACGTTTAGGGCTTTCAGCAAAAAAAGCTTCAATGTACTCGGGGAAAGAATAAAAAAGGTAAATGATCACTATACTCATACATAAATACTTGAATCTTAACAAGGAAAAGGAAGAAGTGTGTCATGGAATCCTATTATTGAAGAGATTTTTATTTTTTTTTCTTGTTTTGTATTTTTCATCTCTCTTTTTAAATGTGTTGACGTCTTGTGGCAAGCTATCGAAGAGTGTTAGAAAAATAATTTGATATATCTTCTATATAAAGAAGAGATATTATATATATAAGAGATTTTCTTTTATATTCCTAGATTGTAGTTAGTATTAAGAGATGATGGTTTAATTATAGAAGAAACAAACGTGTAGGGAAAGTCAACTTGTTGTGTATATATATACATTAATCAATATTAATGAGACCCAATCTGTTGAATTATCTTTTTTACATGGTATCAGAGCTAGGTTAAAATCCTAACTCAATTATCATTGTACTCTAATCTTTTATGTAGCTTCCCTTCATTCTTTCTGCTGTCATGGCCAACGACCAAACACCTCTTGAAAAAAATAATTTCATCTCTGGTACATCCAAGCCAAATATTTCAATCCTCTCTATAGATGCCTCGAAATCAGATCTCTCTAACCCCTATTTCACTCATCATTTACATCATCCAAGTTTGGTGTTGATATCCAAACCTTTGAATGGAGACAACTATTCAGTTTGGAAAAGGGTTATGACCATGACTTTAAATTCCAAAAACAAGTTAGGTTTTGTCAATGGCACAATCAAAGCCCCCTCAGAAGAAACTAATCCTAATGGTTATGCAACTTGGTCGTGTTACAATGATATGGTCCACTCATGGATCATCAACACCCTCGATCTAGAAATCTCAAACAGTGTGATTTATTATGTTACAGCTCATAAAATTTGGGAAGATCTTCGTGAACGATTCTCTCAAAGTAATGCACCACGCATCTTTGAAATTCAGCGAGAAACTACTACCTAGCAGAAAAAATGCTAATATTGTTGCAAAAGAATCACTACCTCTGAATTCCATATATTATTTATGTGATGTGATGTGTTGTGTGTGCCTATATTACCAATCAGTCATTTGACTAGAGGCTTGAACTGTTCAGTGACATTTTTTCTATATTGGTGTATTTTACAGGATCTGGCTACAAGAAAGATGATTGGTTTGGGTAAGTAGCGTGATGGATTATACTACTTGGTGGCGTTGACAACAAAAAAATCTACAACTAGTTCACCTTCAAACAATCAACCGACCTGCAACCTCAGCATAAAATCCATTGATCTTTAGCATAACCGATTAAGACATTTATCTCCCTCTCGTTTAAGTTTTATTGCTAAGAATTTTCTGAATATTTTGATTCAATCCAATAATGCTTGCCTTGTTTGTCCTTTGGCTAAGCAAAGTCATTTGCCTTTTAGTTCTAGTTCAATTTCTTATGTAGAAGCTTTTGATATTATTCATTGTGGCATTTGGGAACGATATAAACATCCTTCATTTTCTAGTGCCCATTCTTTTCTTATCATTATTGATGATTATACACGCTTCACTTGGATTTTTTTAATGAGACACAAAAACGAGGCACAATCGATTTTAAAATAATTTTTTAGCTATGTCTTCACTCAATTCACATCTCGCATTAAAGTTTTTTGTATGATAATGATGGTGAATTCCTTTAACTCTGATCTTTTTTCAATGATAATGGTGTTATTTTTCAACATTCATACGTTTACACGGCCCAACAAAATGGGGTTATGGAACACAAACATCATCACATTTTACAAGTGGCTCGCACTTAAATTTTATGCTTATGTCCATACTCAATTTCAGGGGGAGTGCACCCTTACTGCAGTACATATCATCAATCAATTACCTACACTCGTCTTTTCCTTCAAAAATCCATCATCTTTGTGTGTTTGGATGTTTGGCTTATGCTACCAATGTTCATACTTCACACAAATTCAATTATCATACCATAATTTGTATTTTCATAAGATATCTTGTTGGTTAAAAAGCCTATAAATTGTATAATCTGTTAACATAAAAAGTCTTCACAAGCAAAGATGTTTTCTTTCATGAAAATATTTTTCCAAATGCATCTGTCAAACCCATATCTTCTTCTAACCCTTTTTTAGTTCATTCCCAAGGCCTAGTCGCTCTTCCAATACATGATCTAGCATCATCTCCTCTCAATCTCTTAGCCTTGCCCTCTTCTTCTTCACAATCCATTGTCCCCTCATTTACCATATCAACACCATTAGATCCACCCATTACCCTTCGATCTCCAAGCACCATATTCTCAAGCGATATATTTCTACCCACTCAATCCTCCACTAGACTCTCTTTCTTTACTCTCACTCGTTTCGTCTACACCACCACCATCACCCAAACCCGAGCCACTTCATCGCTCCAGTAACTCCCATAATCCACCGATGAAATTACAGGATTATATGTGCTCTCACATCACACACGCTTGCTCTAACCAATCCACTTCCTTGCTTTCAGATCCAAGTAAAGGTACATGTTATCCCTTGGACAATTATGTTTTGTATCATCATTACAAGACTGCGCATCACTCTTTTGTTGTTTATATTAGTCAAGTTACAAAGTCTAGAACTTATTCTGATGTCGTTATCCATCTTGAATGGCAAAAGGTGATGCAGCCCAAATTACAGGCTTTCTATGACAACGGTACTTGGACTTTCACACATAGTTATTAAACCCAGACCAGCCCGGCAGGTCGACTCGGGACTCGGGGGTTGGACCGGTCCGGGTTTGTCAAAAGACTGGCTGGCGCAACGACTCGGCCAAACCCGGTCGACCCGGTGGGTCAACCCGTGACCCGGGCGAGACCCGAATTTTTTTTTTCAAATGTGGGATTTGAAACTCATTAGTATATATACTCTATGTTCCCAAGAAAAAAGTTATGTTTTTTCAATGTGGGATAAAAAACCTTTTTGGTTTAAATACTTCAACTTAAAAGGATAACATAGTATCTTTTTAATGTGGGATTTAAAACTTATTAGTATATATACTCTATGTTCCCAAGAAAAAAATTATTTTTTTTCAATGTGAGATTTGAAACCTATTAGTATATATACTCTATGTTCATAAGAAAAAAGCTATGTTTTTTTAATGTGGGATTTGAAACTCATTAGTAAATATTATATACTCTATGTTCCCAAGAAAAAAATAATCTTTTTTTAATGTGTGGGATTTGAAACCCATTAGTATATATACTCTATGTTCACAATAAAAAAACTATGTTTTTTTAATGTGGGATTTGAAACTCATTAGTATATATAATCTATGTTCCCAAGAAAAAAGTTATGTTTTTTTAATGTGGGATAAAAAACTTTTTTGGTTTAAATACTTCAACTTAAAAACTTAACATAATATCTTTTTAATGTGGGATAAAAAACTTTAAAATATTCTTTTAAACTTTATTATTTACAATATGTATTTTTTCTTAATTTTTTCATATAAAATATTAAAACTTTAATTTTTTTTAATTTTTCCGGGTTGACCCATGAAACCCAGGACCCGGCCCCTTGGCCGGGTCATCCCGGGTTTAATAACTATGCTTTCACATCCCTTTTGACTGGGAAGATGCTTATAGGTTGTCGGTGGGTCTATATAGGTTGTCGGTGGGTCTATAAGATTAAACATTGCTCTGATGATTTAATTGAGTGATACAAAGCACGATTTGTTGCTATAGGATTCACATAATTAGAGGGTGTCAATTATTAGGATGCATTCTCTCCCACAGCCAAAATTATCACAGTTTATTGTCTCCTTGCTTTGGCCGCAACTTGAGGGTGGTCACTTCACCGATTGGATGTTAATAATGCTTTTCTTCACAGTGACATTCATGAAGAAATATACATGTCTCCACCGCCAGGGCTTCGAAGATAAAGGGAGGAAAACTTGGTGTGTTGACTTTATAAGTCATTGTATAGTTTGAAGCAAACATCTCGATAGTGGTTCTCGAAATTCTCAGAAGCTATTCAAGTTGCAGGGTATGTTCAATCTCAAGCTGACTACTCGTTATTCACCAAAAACACAAATCAAGTCCTTCACTTCCCTCTTGATATATGCTGATGATATTTTAATTATTGGAAATGATTCTGTGAGTATTGTTGCAATTAAGAAATTCCTGCATAGTCAATTCCGTCTTAAGGATCTTAGTGATTTGAAATATTTTCTTGGTATTGAGGTATCTTCTTCTAATAATAAGATTTTTATTTCCCAACACAAGTATGCTTTAGAAATCATTGAAGATGCGAGATTGTTAGGTGTGACACCCATTGATACTCCTATAGAGCGAGGTTTGAAGTTGTCTGACAAAAGTGATTTACTAGAGGATCTGGGTCATTATAGGAAGTTGATTGGTAGATTGATATATCTTATTGTCTCAAGGCCGAATGTTACATATTCTATACATGTATTAAGCAGGTTTATGAATCAGCCTCATAAGCTTCATATGAAGGCAGCACTTCGTGTTATACATTATCTACACACTTGGCCAATGATTGTTCATCTCCTCAAGCAATGATTTCAAGTTGAGAGCCTATTGTGATTTAGATTGAGCAGTTTGTCTAATCACTATAAGGTCTACCACAGGTCATTATGTCTTCCTTGGCTCCTCATTGATCTCATGGAGATCGAAATGTTAGAAAGTAGTGTCATTTTCTTCAGCTGAAGCAGAATATTATGCTATGACAGGTGTTTGTTGTGAGTTAACTTGGCTAAGATATCTTCTCAGAGATTTGGGAGTATCCTTTCAAGAACCTGCTTTGTTATACTGTGATAACAAAATCGCATTGCATATTGCAACAAACCCAGTCTTTCATGAGTGGACCATACACATTGAAATGGATTGTCCTTACATCCGAGATAAGATTCAAGATGGATCCGTTGTTACAAGGTTTGTGAGTTCTGCAAATTAATTGGCAGATGTCTTGACTAGAGCTTTGGGAAAAGAAGTCTTCATTCCTATGATTTGCAAGTTAGGAGTACAGGATATCCATTACCACTCTCCAACTTGAGGGGGAGTGTTAGGAAAATAATCTAATATATCTTCCATATAAAAAGAGATGTTCTGTATATAATAATTTTCCTTTTATTCCTAGATTGTAGTTAGTATTGATAGATTATGGCTTAATCACATGAGAAACAACCATCTAGGGAAAGGCAACCTGCTGTATATTTATACATCAATCAATATCAATGAGATTCATTCTGCCGAATTATCTTCTTCACAAAGGGCAAGCAGTTGTACATAGGTGCACTTGTGAGGTAGATTTAACAGGAACAAAACATCCCTCAATTCCTACAACAGTAAATGATGCAAGGATTTCCGAACATGTTCGGCGAGTTTCAATCGGTATACTAGGAGAAGGAAACCATAAGCTATCTCCAAGCTTCATGGGAAGTGAAGATTTTGCTTTCTATCTTGATAAAATCAATTCCTGGATCCTTTTTTATTTCTAGGCACGAGAAATGAGAAGATTGGGAGCATATATCAACCACATAGCCCTTCATTTACCATTGATGAGGATGTGTTTCCTATCGGGGCATCAATATATGCGGCATTTGCACGTTCATACCTTTCAAACTCAATAAAGATTTTGATTTCTTGAATAAATTTATTTTGTCTATTTATTTTTAATAAATATTTTCCAAATAGGGTTTAATTCATCTTTTTCTCTCATTACAATTTTAATAAAATAAAAATCTCCATTATCTCATCACTTTTTTTTTTTCATGAGAAATAAGGCAATATCTATTTCTCGAAATGGTATCATTTTTCTTAGCTTTGAATAATTGAATCTTTGACAGAGGTACGTACTTATTGGTTTAATTTTCTCGTTATTTGTCTTTGATCTTTATTTAATAAATGTTAATGTTGATTCTCGTTTTTTAGTTCTATATATGTGTGTGTGTCTTAATAATTTTTGTTTTTTTATATTCAATGAATAGTAATCAAACGTTATACTATTCTATTTGCCTATTAAAATTTTAAAAAAAAAATTGAAAGCAAAGATTGTGACACCATAAAATTAACATCACGAGTTACGACAAACACCAAACCTGTAGCCAAGGTCTAATGACCAAAGGCATGTACATGCATATATAGAAGGAGGAGGGTGTATATATATATATATATATAAATGAAGGCTCACACCCGCTCTCTAACAACAACAAGGGAAGCAATGAAAGCAAGGGCGATTCCAATCACCATTGATGGAGACGCGAGGGTGCCTGAGCTTGGCGCGGCGGCCGGGGGCATTTTCATGCCAGGTGTATGAACATGGCCCTCATCAGCAGCAGCAGCAGAAGCCATGACCAGAACAGCAACACAAGCAGCCAACATTGACACAGCCATCCTTGATGAATTCATTCTGCAATATCTGCCTTTAGTCGTCAGAAAGAATGTTGGAGTATTTATTTCAAGTGGGTTTGCCAAGGTTTATATATATATATATATATATAGAGAGAGAGAGAGAGAGAGCCTTGCCTAGACGTCGACCCCTGATCTGTGCTCGTTATGGTCAAGGATGGTAGCAAATGCCAGCCTATCCTTCTCAATCGATGCCGTTGAAACCTATGGTTGCAAATTTGTGTTCATAGTTTATACACGAGAGAAGCAGGATGTACTCCATTTTCTATGGATGGATATCGATCGTACTTGTCTTTGCTGCCGGCCATACGCTGATTACAAAGCTTAGTTAGAGTTGAGATTAACAAAAATTAAGGGTTGATTCTCTCGGAAAATCAAAGAAAATACTACTAACCAAAGGGTCGTTGACATTTTACTAGTAAACAAACTATATCAAAGGGTACATTACGTTTTCTTTTTTGATAAAATATTTTTCAAGATTTATGGTTTGGTTCCTCTCTCGTCTTTGATTTTATTGCCCATTTCATTGTTATGATACCAAATATTTTCTTTTGGATTTTAAACCCCTTCTAAAAAAATAATAATAAAATAATAATAAAAAGAAGTGGGTTTTAAGTTTAAAATCTACTTTGAGGCTTTGAGCCACAGAGCCTACATTTCAAAGATGGTCCACAGTGGTAACTGGTAAGCATCTTGGAGCCTGGACTCGTGTTTATTTTATTGGGCTGGATGGTCGGCAGAAGCTATAAATTTATCAAGCGGTTAATTTCAAGCGACCTTGTCACAAATATGGCCTTGTTAATGTGAACGTCAAATTATTTATTGATAGTTGTGGGTTTGAATTAATAAATTAGGGTTGATGTATGGATTGAGAGAACTTTGGAAATAGTGTCTTCTAGAGATTAGTTATTACAAGTAAAATGATCTTTTTCATAAATTGTATTTGTGATTATTATATTAATCAAAGACCCGTCAGTTTTTTTATATTGTTTATGCATAATTTAATGATTTAAATATTTTTAAAAGCAAAAATAAAAATAAAAACTACGGTTCAAGGGTTTTTAGGGTTTTTACGATTTGATTACACATAATGATATTTTTGTATTTTTCCTGATGGTTTTTCAGTTATAATCAATTTAAACCAAGAGTATAAAAATAATTTCAAAATAAAAAGCCACGCGCTAATAAATTAAAAGCAATTGTGCTTTTTGCGTGGCACATGTGATACCTCTCGATGGTCAAAGGTTGCCTTTAGTGATGGTATTGAAAGCGTCACACCGTCTTCTTTCTAATGGTCAGGCGCGTGTGCACGGAGGAGCTTCGATTGAGCTCTTGTTGATTTTTTTTCTTTTCTTTTCTGTTTTCTCTATTCTTGCCTTAGACTTTGTGTTAGCCCTTTTAAAAAAAAAATTAAATATGTCATATCAATTTGTATTTGTATTAATTTTGCTTATCGTTTTTTTAATTGTTATTTGTTTTGTTTTTAATGCCCTTTGAAGTTTTTTTTTAATTTCATCCCTTAACATTTTATTTTATTTAATTTTTTAATATAATTTAGTCATTTTTCTTTTAATTGCTATTGTTTTTGTTTTTTTATCCCTTTCTTTGTTTATATTATCTTTTAATTCGACCTTTTTATTATTTTATTTTATTTATTTTTTATACTAGATTTGTCTTTATTTTTATGATTGCTATTTGTTTTGTTTTTTTATTTTTGGATGATTGAGAGTTTTGCTTCATGATTTTTTCGAGTCTGCCTACTATGGGGTAACTCATTCTCATGACTCAGATTATGGATTTTGAAGATTAGTCTGATTTGACTCTGGTATTTTTTAGGTATTTTTTAATTGATTTTTTTTTATTTTCATCATTTGACATTATGTTACTACTAGGTCTTCAGCTTCGTGAGTTTTGTCATTTTTCTTTCTATGAGATTATCTCGATCTCATATAACGGGTTAATCTAGTTAACCTGGATTGACTCGGTTTTTATATATATTTTTTATCAATTTTTTTCTTGTTACTTTCATTGTTTTATTCAATTATTTTTATACAGGATATCTCAACCCCACATCCAAGATTAAAATAAAAAAAAACTCAATAAAACAATGTCGTAAAACATCGAAGTCAATCAAAATTAACCCTTTTAATTCTTAATCCAAGTCTTGGACTGGGTGATCAACTGGGCCGAAGTCTTGGATTGGATCATCAACTGGCCGGGTTTAATTTCTTTGGTTTAGTTGACAGACTCGAGAAGATAGTGTTAGTTTCAGAGTACCTCTCTCACTCTCTCTCGAATCTCTATAGTTTTGACCTGAGTCGTGTAGCCTTTTAGAACATCCACCCCGGAGACCCGCCGCTTTATCATCATTTAAGGTTAAGCCGTGGCCACCGTATGTATAAGCAGTAAAGACCCCCCTCCCCTTTCCTATGCGCATAATCACCACCACCACCATCATCTAATAAAAATCCCTCACCTATGGGCTTCACTTCGGCTCTCTCTCTATACTCCCTCTCACATCCGAAGGTAAAAAAACATGTTTCTTGTTATTTTTCTCTCGGAGCATAGAAGTAACAATAATAATTGTCAACAGGTTTCAGCTGGGGCGGCCCATTCTCATTCTCATCCGCTAAAGCACAGACTCCAATCCGAGGCGAACCCTTTAACGGTTCGAAGAAGATGTTTGAGATTTAGGAGTGTGGTTGTGAAGGCGGCTGCTGCTTCTGGACGTGGCCGCAGAGTGTACAGTCAGTCTCAGCCTCCTTTGATTAACGCTCCCGTCAAGCAGGTTGCCTCCTTCATTATCCCCGCCGGAGTCTTTGTAGCTGTCACTTTCGGTATGCAAATTTTCTTTTCTTTTTTTTTTTAAAAAAGAAAGATTCATTGCCTCCAACCCATGATTCAGTTGGTTTATAGATAGAATAGCAGCAGTGTAGAATTTGAAGTAAAATGTTTCGCTAATTTGTGTCTTCAGCTGACAGTTTTGTGGAAATTGGTGGAGAAACTTCTTATGCCGAAGCCAGCAAGGTCTAGTTTATCAGCAGCAGAAAATAAGTCTCCTGAAAAAGGAATGAAATGGTCCTTTGCCCCTGGCACTAATTTACTATCAGGTTTCACTGCCAAAGTCGACAGGGAGTCCAAGCAGAAGCTTAATGAATTTGCCAAGCAACTCAGGGCTTTCAGAAGCGTTGACATGTCCGGTATGTTGCGCCTTTTATTCTTGAGGCTTTCCCAGTGCAATTTCTATTTTTAGCATTTAATAATCTATCCTGGTACCTCATGGGGGGGAGCGGCTTAAGCGCTGCTTATTGATGCAAAAAAGATAAGATACAAATAAAAATACTAAAAATTTCCAAGGAAATGAAATTCGAGAGAAACTAAGTACCTTGTACTAGGCTCCAGGTGGCCACTCCCCGCTCTAGTTCTTTCCTAGCAAGTAGACATTGTAAATGCAAACCTTTCCATGTCTTTTGCAGGATGTAATTTCGGAGATGAAGGACTGTTTTTCCTTGCTGAGAGCTTAGCATACAACCAGGTTAGAGTTCTTCAACTAGCTATGTCTGGTCTCTTCATCATTAGAATAGCATTTTTCTATGTCCTAGTCATACATTTTGCAAGTGTGATATTATTATCTTTATGAATTTTCTAATGTACTGCTTTTCAGATTCTAGAGGAAGTGAGTTTTGCTGCAAATGGAATAACTGCAGAAGGAACAAAAGCCTTTGACCGTGTACTTCAATCAAACATTTCTCTAAAAACTCTCAACATTTCTGGAAATCCTATTGGTGATGAAGGAGCCAAGGTCAGCTCAAGTCTAACCTTTGTTTGAATAACTTTGCAAATAGGAAGAAGGTCATTTGGATACTTCATATATTAGACATTAGAAAAGAATATCTCCTAAAATTTTTGGGCATGAAGAAGATTCCAGATTAATATGTGTTTTTGAACTTAGATGAGTTGCTGTGTTGTTGTATGGTATGTTCTCCTAAGCTGGACAATTAGATGGAAAGGGTATTTTAATGTTTATTGCAGGCTGCCGCAATATATTGTCATGTTTCTCAGAGTTTGGACATGATATATTTTACTTCACATATTGTTCCAACCAAGCTAGCATACCTTTTCTGTGCAGCTACTTAGCAATTACATGTAAAGATTAACTTTCTTCCATATATAGAAGCCCTAGTTTGTTGAAAATAATGAACTGAAAGTACAACTACTAATAATAGCTTATGGGCACACTCCACCTAAATGCAGTTAAGATTACTGTGAACCTAACGTTGCCTTGCTGTGATACCTTAATACCTCTCACTAGAACCAAATCATGGACCATTTGGTTAGTGCATTAGGTTTTAGGACTTTCTCTTATAATTTAAATCCACACACACCAGAATTTTCTTTACATGGAAACCAAAAAAGAGAAGATATATATTGACAGAGAGGTCTCTGGGAAGAGAGGCCCTGGGGTTAGTCTGTATTTGAAGCCGAGTCTATAGTTTTCATTGTGAATTTCCTTTTGCCTTTACTTGTTGATGCAGGCCAGAAGCTGAATTACATGAATCTCTCATTTGATTTTCCTTACTTTTCCAATAAATTAGTAGATCAACTGATTGTCAAAACACATCTGCTAAAGAGACACATTGAAGATGAATGTATAAGGATGACCAACAATCCTGATGGATTTTAATTCTGACTATTCAAGGAAACTCTAAGTACTCGCATCCAACATTGCCTTTCAGATATTGTACCCTATGCAAAGAGTTCCTGTTACCTTTCAATATTTGGTCATACTCCAAAGTAGAATTCAGTTTGACATCAATATAGGCTTCTTGTGGTTTTGAGTAGTTCAAGTGCATTGCTTATTGTACCCTATGCAAAGAGTTCCTTTTCCCTTCCATGGATTTTATATTATTGATGTTAATTCTTACAACCTCGGGTTCATGTGATTGATGATGTTTTCATTTTATTTAATAGATCCTGTGTGAGATATTGGTGGATAATGTTGGTATTGAAAAGCTCCAGCTGAACAGTGCTGATTTAGGTGATGAGGTAAGCATACTATTAGCTTCAAATTAGTATCTGACAACTATGTTCACAAGCATTGAAAATTCACTAGTTATGTGACCCGTGCTCCGTTGTAGGTCATATATTTTTATTTCCTATAAAAAAAATTGTATATGCAGATTTTCTCAACGCATCTCTGTAGTTTAAAAAATTTAAGTTCAAATAATTTTTTTTATGTATACATGTAATCAAATAAATCGAGAACTATATGTGTGAATAAATAAATAAAAAGTCATTAACGATACTTAAAAATAAAACCTGAAAAATTGAGAGAGGTGTAGATCAAGATATTTAATCTCGAAAGACGAAACATTTACTCGTTTGTGTTTGGTAAATTTATTTATTAAAATAATTTTTTATTCAAGAAAACAATAATAGAAATAGAGACACAAATTAAATTGATTGAATAAAATAAAATAAAATAAAAACATCATGCAAGGCTGTATATATTAGGAATATTATCTAAATGGAAAGTTTTTTATTTTAAAAAATAAAGCTTATTCATACAAAAGATAAAAAAAATATAGATGAATCAGAAAAACTCTTCAAATTTAAATGCATAACAAAAAAAAATAATCATAATTTAAAAGAGGCTCTCCAAACAAAATGAAAGAGATAAGGGGTACTAATTTGAATATAAATTAAAAAAATTAGAGAAAAAGCCATAAAAAATCATTAATTTAAAAAAAGAATTGGAAAAAAAAAAAGCAAAGGCCATGCACTGCCGGGCCTGCCTGCTTGGCCCATTTTGTTGGGTCCAACGCTCGGGCCTACCCTGGCAGGCCTGCACTAATGGGCCCTTATTTTTTTTAATTTGCAAGTCATCCACCCTAATTTTTTTTTAAAATCAAACGACATGTTGCTTGCTGAGGTAAACGACGCGTTGTCTGATTTGCCCAAATTCTAGCTACCATGGTGGCTAGGAAATCAAGGCTTTAGTTTTTTTGACTCAAACACCTGTTTTTCAACCCATTTTTGACTCAAAACACCTATAAAACAATGTAGGAACCGTGATAAATCTATCTATGGCCTTAAAAAATCCAAAACACCGCCCCAAAAACCAAAATCAGCCTGAAATAAAAAATTAACCTGAGCTCATGTGTTTTTTCACGAACTTTAAATGTAAAAAAACACCTAATATAAACTCTTCTCATCAAATGGAACCATTTGATACAAATATCGTCCGTTTTGGTGATCTAAATCGGTGTCAACGACACTTTTCTCTTTCTACCGCCGGAATCTGGTGACCTCTCTCCCCCCTCTCTCAACTAGGGACTAAAAAATAAAAAAAATGAATTTTTTCACCAAAATTGAATTGGAAAAATATTGAGGTGTTGAAATTGTATAATTTACATGATTCTTAAAATTCAAGGACCAAAGTGCATCTTTTGCGAAACTTATGACACGCCACCCATGTTTGACACCTTTTTCATTTCGGTTTCTCTTCTTTCAATTCCACTCTTTCATAAGAAATTAAAATCAATTGGTTTTCAATTAGAACTAACTCACCAGAAAAAAAATTGTGGACCAAATTGAAAAAAAAAAATCTTGCACGGGCCCATCCACAATAATGTGTGAAATGATGAACAGTGGAGCCTTGTACAGGGAAAAACCCACGCCTTTTAGAGTTATACTTAATATGTACAACTGAAGGCATATACTGTGCCATGTGCCTAACTGTCACTTGTTTTATTTGCAGGGTGCAAAGGCTATTGCTGACTTATTGAAGAAAAGTTCAACCTTGCGTGTGGTTGAACTTAATAACAACATGATTGACTATTCTGTATGCTGTTACCTCAACATGTTCTAAAATCTGGTTTTGATATCTGAAGCTGCTATGTTTACTGTTTTTGGTTATTTTTTTCCTTTTGGAATGCAAGTAGGGATTTACAAGTCTTGCTGGAGCACTTCTTGAGAATAATGCTGTACGAAGTATATATCTCAAGTGAGTGGAAGACCTTAAATTTTGTTATTCAATATTATGCGATATCCTGTTTATCCAATCAAATTGTGTGTTTAGCTGGACAAGTTCTTGACAGCTTTAGATATGTATTTCATATTAACTTCTTTCTTTATGTTATTTTGATTGACATTCTATTATTGTTAAGTGGAAATTATGGTGGCGCTTTGGGGGCTAATGCTTTGGCTAAAGGGCTTGAGGGGAACAAGTCTTTACGAGTATGTAAATTTTCTGTATTTGTTTTTTGCATTTCTCTATATTCTACATGGGTGGAGTTGTGCTCCTATATGTTTCATTTTGTGTATGTGGAATATTCTACCTAATAATTACATCTGTAAAACTAAACTAGAATCATCAAAATTACAAGTCATGTTTCATAAGTTGCAAATGTACAGTACATAGCTCAACAGCCAATTTAATGAGTTACCTATGTTCACTGATTGTTGATGAAGTTCAGTTTGAAAACCTTGACATCAAGAAAGTTTGGATGTGGATAGTTTCCAATCCATAATTTTAGTTTTTCAGGTTTAATTAATCACAACTTGTTACATTAGAAACAATTGGAGTTGGTTTAGATCAGAGGATCAATTTATTAGCCTCCATGCTGCAATCTTTGGAAAACAGGTTCCCAGTGAATTGAGACTTTGATGATGTAGATGATATTGAGAATTATCTGAGAAACTGTGGAAAAGTCAAGGCATGTAATATGGGATTTACTGTCTTTGCTTGTGTTTTTGAAGGGATGGAAAAATATCATCATTCAGTCTTCATAAAGATTTGCTTTGTAACAGGCCTGAATCAAATAGTTGAATTAGATATTCCTACTGGATGTGGATTATTCAAATAGAGATTCTTCCCAATAGAAATGGATGAGTTCAGTATTTATTCTTTTTAAATTTTTTTTGCAGACAGCCCTTTTCTCAGTGAAAACGTTACACTTACCACAATGAAAAACAAAAAAAAAAAGTTACAAGGATGTAGTAATTCTGCAGGTTGAGTGAAACCAGCTTTTGCATTGTATTCTTATCTTTATTTGGTAATATGGGAAGTTCCCTATTGAATACTTATTTTTGTTTGGTTTTGTTAGTTTCTGATGAAATACCAGTGCTATATAGATCTTGCCTTAACATGGAAACGAGATTCATAGCTAGATTATTTTGTTCAGGAACTTCACTTGCAAGGAAATTCTATTGGAGATGAAGGAGTTCGTGCCTTGATGTCAGGTTTATCTTCAACCAAAGGTATACGCATCTAGACATATAACTTATATAATTCGAGTTATCAATTACAATTATCCAAAAAGAAAAAAAAAAGAAAATCTAAAATATTTTTTCTTCAGCAAAACTTACGCATCTAGACATTGGCAACAACTCAATTAGTGCAAAAGGTGCCTTTCATGTTGCCGAGTATGTCAAAAAGAGCAAGAGCTTATTTTGGTTGAACATGTACATGAATGACATAGGTGATGAGGTAATGAAACAGTGAGAATATCCACATCTATTATACAGCTTCTTTTCTTCCTTTTTTAATGTAATCGATTTAATGCTGAAATTGCTCTTTAACATTGACTTGCACTATGCTGTTATTTCCTGTAATTTTTTCAGGGTGCTGAAAAGATTGCTGATGCTTTGAAGCAAAACCGTAGTATAGCAATTATAGACCTGGTAAGATGAGAATGCCTTACTGTAATAATCTCTTATTTGCGTCCATTTATCACTTTTTCAAGAGCTCTTGAATTATTGCTGAGACTACAGGGAGGAAATAACATACACGCCAAGGGAATAAGTGAAATAGCTCAAGTTTTAAAAGATAACACTGTCATCACAACGGTAAGTCCTTTACCATGATTTGATCTTTTTGTTCTTTCAGTTTGGATATGATAACTCTCTCCCCACCCCCACCCCCCTTCTCTCAGTTGGAAATCGGTTATAATCCCTTCGGACCAGATGGAATGAAGGTGTTATCAGAAATTCTTAAGTTTCATGGAAATGTGAAAGCACTAAAGCTGGGTTGGTGCCAGGTAGATCCATATACGTTCATAATACTTTGATGTTTTCCTAATTTATAAGCAGCACATTAAGAAACTAAGAATGTGCTTATTAAAGTATAGGTACTGCCAATAGCATGACTCAATCTATATAGTTTATTGAAATTAGTATTAATAACAGGACATGTAAATGTATTGCAGATAGGAGCAAAGGGCTCAGAGTACATTGCAGATACTTTGAAATACAACAATACAATTTCGATTCTGGACTTGCGAGGAAATGGGCTCAGAGATGAAGTATGTCCCTGTAGATTATTTTTTTAAGGGCTTTTGGGCCATTTTGGTCACTCAATTCCATTTACTCATTTTCCATTTTCCATCAAATTAAAATATGTGCAGGGTGCGGTTTGTCTGGCTCGCAGCTTGAAAGTTGTCAATGAAGTTCTAACCGAGCTTGACTTAGGATTTAATGAAATAAGAGTAATGAATTGTTCTTTTATTGAATCTTTATTTACAAATCAGCAGCATTTTGCCCCGTTTCATATTGATTTTGCATGCAGGATGATGGGGCTTTTGCCATTGCTCAAGCCCTCAAGTCAAATGAAGATGTAAAAATCACCTCTCTAAATCTCGGAAATAACTTCCTTACAAAATTTGGGCAGGTAACCCCCTCACCTTCCTTCAATATACGTCTGTCATTTTGTTTTTCTGGAGTGTTTTTAATGGAGGAAAACTATTATACCATGCAGAGTGCTCTCACTGATGCAAGGGATCATGTATATGAGATGAATGAAAAGGAAGTGAACATCGTTTTCTAGAAAATCGATCGCCGAACAGGGAAGCAGCTTGTCATCGTATATTAGAACAGGAGCCATTCTTTTTGCTTGTTCTTCTTGCTAGTTTAGGGGATACTTCGTATGTGAAGTTCGAATTTTTGAGCTATAGCCAACATCCATGGATCCAACATTTGGAAATTTTGAGGTTGAGAGATCATATCATAGAGTCATTGTAACTTTTTCCGACTTACAATTAGTTTACAAGCTTTCTTGTAGCAGTCATCTGCTCACAGTAAATAACTAGCAAGCACGCTCAGTGTTGCCGGACTGTATAATTTGTTGAGAGTTTTTAATAAATTATAATTCAAGCCCATTTTAAATCGATATTATAGTTATATGCATTAAATCTATTAATTGTTTTTACTCTAATTATAAGTTTAATGGTGAAATCTAAATATTATTTAAAAGGGTTTTCATAATTAAAAGAAAAAACTTTAAATATGAAAAGAAATTGATGAAAGAAGTTATATAAAATCTTAAATTAAGGGAAGCAGTGGAAAAACATTGAGGAAGGATCAATTAATTCTTAGATTAAACTAAGTTCGAAACATTTGATATAATATTTTATATAAGATAAGGATGGGTGGATCTAAAAGAAATAAATGAGTTAAAAACAATTAAATTGTTAAATAAGCATTTAATACAATTATAAAGATGGGTTTTTAGCTAAAATAAAAAAAAATCAGATTTAGTTTATCTCAAATTTTATTTGAAGGGAACAAAGATTTTCAAGAATCTTATGAAGTTCAAAGAAACTAATCAAATAATAATAATAATAATAATAATAATAATAGGAAAAAAATAGAGAAAACCAAAAAAAAAGCAAAATTTGTAAAAATAAGAAAAAGAAAAAAGAAAAATGGTGAGGCAGATCTGAAATTCAGCATGGTAGGCCTAGGCCCTATTTGTTTTTACGTTAAAATTTTTTATTTTTTTAAA
>Ga0307507_10005314_pt1 | contig 21315 bp, 31 predicted proteins | sample 7_EM_MG_FD_207223 | JGI IMG/M metagenome (GOLD analysis project Ga0307507, IMG submission 207223) | Populus trichocarpa ectomycorrhiza microbial communities from riparian zone in the Pacific Northwest, United States - 7_EM | ecosystem: Host-associated > Plants > Roots > Unclassified | place... | reverse complement strand
ACAATTCAGCATACTGTTATTATGGGTGCTTGAAGCTTTATATACAGCACACGCTCCCTCTCCCAAAACGCCCACCCGCTGCTGATCTGAAGTTAAATATAGAACCATACTAGCCAAGCCGCCAGAAATACCCTGGGTTCTAGTGAAAAAAATTGGGTAGCACCAGCCCTCTAGGAAAACGCCCGGTGTGGGGTGTTTCTGTATAATCCCCTTTCTGGATGGTGATCTGACCGAGACTGCTTGTGGTGGTAAAACTACGATCGTGACCCACTCGCTATACCCAGAGATTGGAGAGGTGAACTTGACCCCAGGTAGGTACTGTGTAACGTAGACGATAGGTAGGTAGTGGTACGCACAGAAAGTGAAGCCCAATAGAGTGGAAAGGAAGATGCCACTCACCGTGGTGAGGGCGGTGGTATTGCGCTTGTCTAACTACAGAAAGGGAAGAGAGGCTTATGTGCAGGAAGTTCTGCACGCCAAGCTATCTATCATACAAACATAGGTGTTTAGTGGGTGCTCAAACGCTCCCTTGACTGCTGAAACTACCCTATCGCAGTGCCCTCTCCACACCGGTAGATATAGATAGAAGTAGCAAAAGAAAAAAGATAAGAGGAAGACAGACAAGTAAATACCTCTAATGAGCCAAGAAAAACCCATGTTCATTTAGGATAATGCGTGAGATCGGGCAAGACATGATTAAAAAGCGGTGTCAAAGCCAAATCAAAAAAATAATATTATGAAAACGAAAAAAAAAGCAGCCACTCCGTGAACGATGCAAAGCTTTTTAAGTTCCGCAAGCGGAAGAAGGTAGAAAGAAACAAACGGCTTCTCATCATTTTTTTGCCGAACGTTTTTTTGCCGAATGTTTTTTGGGGTTTATACGCGTTACTCCGGTGGTACTGCAGTCGACAAACGCATGAAATGCGCGCGTAACTTCCGTTTCTTGTCTGTCCAAGTAAGATTGGTCGAAACCGGACTTCTTAAACAATTCGATGAAGTTGGCAAACGCAGCGAAGAATTTCGGGCTTCCCTTTTTATAGTCCGAACTTAATACACCTGCGTGGGTGTTGAGGATATGGATGGTTTGTTCGTGCTCTAGTAGAAATGTTAGCCTGGTCGTGTTCGTCATGGACGAGATTTTACAGATAGGAAATATCACTCACTTATTTGTTCCATGTCGCAAGGTAGAACTCCGTACAAGGTTTGGAAAACATGGATATCGGTTCTGGTGTTGGGTGGGGTATAGAGGGTCGCATCGAAAGCAGCATCCCCCCAATGGGCCGCCAGGTTTCCTTCTTCGATAGCTTCTTTATCCTCCTTTGTACGTACTTTAAAATGGACAGCACTAAACTTGGCCAAATAACGCTCCCTAAGATCTCCGTAGCAAGCATGAGAGTGGAGAAGGTCGTTCAAACGTTCTTCCTGGAGACTGTCAACTAGGTCCAGTTCCGCCTTTTGAGCAGCCATTGCTTCTTTTAGCCCAGTGAGCTCGGCGTCCAAGCGGTGGGCGAGGTTGGCTAGCTTGGCTAGGTCAAGGCCACGGACGTTTCCAACCACCATTGCTTCGTCCACCTTTTGAACGCGGAGTTCGTCGATCTTTGCGGCCTTTGTCAAAATCTTTCTAGCGTCGGGCACAAGGCCCCCAATAGCCCTGATGGGCGAGCTGGCAACGACAATGGCATCGAAGACGTCCGATTCCCTTCTCTCTGCGACGGCCCCAAAACTACTCCATCCCTTACTCAGAATGCAGTTGAGAGGTGCGAGCTTGAAATTACGGAGCCCACCACGTAGGCCCCGAGAAAGGAAAGCTACGTTTGGCATAACTTTTTTCCCTCGACGAATAAAACGATGGTATGTTCCTTGAAGCCAGTGGCGAAAAATTGATGGGTTTGTTAATGGAAGTGATGGTGTTGACGGAAGTGGTGGTGTTGATGGAAGTGGTGGTGTTGATGGAAGTGGTGGTGTTGATGGAAGTGGTGGTGTTGATGGAAGTGGTGATGGTGACGAGTGGATCATCCATTACCGGTACTTGTACCTTGGGTACACAAATTTCCCCTAACCCTAAAGTTCTGGCCTCTTCCACGTATTCTCTCCCTTTTGGATCCGAACTATCCCCCACAAACTTTCCGTCGTCGTACCTCCGCTCTCACTCGGTCCCTCTATATTCGGCACTGTTTCCCAAACTGTATGATAGCTTCCGCGGCTTCCTTCATTCGTTCAATTGCTAAGCGGACATGCGTGCCCTGAGCTTCCCAAGGATCCTCCTCCGGAATAACATTCTATGGACATGTCGTCGGTGTCTATCAACCTCAAAAATGTATTCTCGGGGGCCAGGAAGGGGAGGGAAGGTGCTAATGGGTGCGGCTGCTGGGACGGCGTTGGGTGCTGTAACTTTTGGGGTCCCGGATGTGGGACATAGCGTTGCAGCTGTAGAGAGAGCTACCAGAGTCGCGAGCGCACTAGCATTGTGTATTAACGAGTGAGTAGAGGATGGGATGGATGTTTGGTTTTGCATCCTAATTGCTGATTGCCTTCATAGTTACCGCGTTACTTTAAGATCTTTGGAGCTCGACCCGGACGATAGTGATAGGTTGTTGGCGAAATGTCATAAGAGATGCGCTGAGAGGTTAACCGGGAATTTATTTTTATTTTTTGAGAATGGAATGTTTAAGCTGATATTGGATGTTCTAGGACTTACAAGGTCCTCGAGAAGAATGGTTCAATATTCATTAAGCTTGGGCAACATCTTGCAGCCATGGGTTACTTATTACCGGCTGAGTGGACAGTACTGGATCTCGGGTCTTATTTGCGTGTAGGGTTTATGGGCTGATTACTGTTGTTTAGGATACTTTCATTCCTCTACAAGACCGGTGCCCAGTCTCAAGTTTCGAGAGTATCAAAAAGGTGCGATTTTGGATCTTACTTATCCTACCTATGTCTAATCACAGTGCACAGATGATATTGGACGATACTGGTCAGTCCGTCACAGATTTATTCTCTGAATTCGACCCGAATCCTATTGGAGCTGGTACGGTTTAAGCCCTTTCCATCCCGGTTATCGGTTGTCGAATGTAGAAAGAAGCTGAGTCGTTGTTAGCTTCGCTGGCCCAAGTACACAGAGCCAAGTTGAGGGACAGCGACCAAGAGTATGCTTATTTTTCTGTGCCGTGGAGAAGGGGCTGATTGGAAGTTTTAGAGTCGCAGTGAAACTGCAGCACCCAGCATTGGCCGAATGGATTCCCTTGGATATGGCATTAACGAGGTTTACTTTTACAAATATTAAATACTTTTTCCCGGAGTATCCTATGACATGGTTAAGTGATGAGATGGAAGCATCGTATGTCCCCATTTAGAAATATATTTGCTCATGTGTGGAAAGGGTTAATAGGTTTTAGCCTCCCACAGGAACTGAATTTTGAGATGGAAGCAAAGAATATATTCCGAGTCAGAGAATATTTCGAGGGTATCAAAAACACACCCCTTGTTATCCCAAACGGTGACTCTAAAGACGTGCTACTTTTTTAAGAAGGGTAAGCTGACATTGACCAGTTATCTGGGCCAAGCCACGAATCTTGGTAATGGAATATCTCCCCGGGCACCGCTTAGACGACCTTACCTTCCTAGACTTAAATGGTGTTTCTCGCGAGGAAGTTTCGGCTGCCCTCTCCCGAGTATTCAATGAGATGGTTTTTGGGAAGGACGCACCACTTCACTGCGATCCCCACGGCGGTAACCTCGCTATCCGTTTAGCAGATCCAAATATCAACAATAGAAGCTGGGCTAAGGAAATCTTTGGCCGCCGAAGGAAAACCAACTTTGAAATCATCCTGTACGACCACGGCCTTTACCGGGACATCCCAATGCAAATGCGTCGCTCCTACGCGAAGCTTTGGCTCGCCGTAATTGATGGTGATGAAAAACGAATGAGACAGTACGCCAGCGAGGTCGCCGGGATAACAGACGAGCAATTCCCATTATTCGCTTCTGCGATCACGGGGCGAGACTATACGGCGTTACAAAAGGGCGTGGCAAGTCCACGAGACGAGAACGAAAAAGAAGTTATGACCGAAGCCCTTGGCGAAGGGCTTCTAGCGCAGCTAATCCAACTTCTCGCCAACGTCCCCAGCGTTATCCTCCTCATCTTGAAGACAAACGACTTAACTCGCAGTCTTGATGAGAACTTACAAGCGGGCACCGGTCCGGAACGTCAATTCTTAATCCTGGCGAGGTATTGCGCGAGAGCAGTATACGAGGAAGCTGTGGAACTAGGCGGTTGGAGCATTGTGATTGCAACCGTGGAGTACTGGCGCATCGGCCTAAAATTACGAATCTTCGAGTGGGGTGTTTGGTGGAGGGGTGTATTTCTTGCTGCTACCGCTGGTGGGAGAAGGCTACTGGAGGGGTGAAATACCGTTATTACTGATCGGGCTTGGTGGACTGCCGGAGGGGGTAGTTTCTGCGATCGCATTTTTTAGATTAGAGGTTGGAGACGCATATAGTGCAAAGTGAGTAAAAGCGGGCCCTCAAAGCAGGCAAACGCAATCCTGAACTAGTTGACCAAAACAAGGTATTTTTCCAAAAACCTAGGAGAGGAAGCGATTCAGAAGGAGAAGAGGCCCTAGGTTTTGCTTTTTATAATTAAGTCTTGTATGAAAAAGTAGTTCAAGTTTAAAAAGTGAAAATTTTGGTGAGAGTGAAACATGTGATAGAGAATCTACAGTACTAGCGATTTTTTTTAGTACTAAAAAAATCGCTGATATCATACCTAATAGCAGACTGAAAAGTACTGTGCTGCGGAGCATGGATGACTAAGCCATGGTGATACTAGGAAAAGTAGAAATTGAGCACAAGATATTCTTTTTTTGCTTAAAGCACATAAATCAGATAATTCTAATGATTTCTACTTGAACCACTATGCTGCTTGTTGCCTAGAGGTGCATCATTGAGCTTTACTCATGCTGTTTTGGCAATTATTGGCTCAAACCCGATCGGTTGCCACGGAATTCCCGTTTCACCGGAGGACCCGCCTTTAGGCACTTTGTACCGTGCCGGTATTTTACCCCCTTTTTTCTTCCTCGCATCTCGGCGCCATGAATTTGATTTTGCCGAAGCTTTGTACGTGATTTCTTTTCGTTGAGGCCCTTCGCTTTCCCCGGGCGGCGCTATACCCCGTAGGGTTTGACGTGAGTAAGTGATAAAAAGAGCCCCATTTCCCGATCTCTTAGGGCCTGTTCGGTTGGAACGGTTCCGTTCCGTTCGGCGACCGTTTCCATAGTAAAAAGAGGGTTCTTTCCGTTTTGAAACGGAAGGAAACGGACCATTTGTATGGGGGAACGGAACGGAACCGTTCCAACCGAACAGGCCCTTACTGGTATCCGCCAAAGGTTTCCGATCCGATCACAGCACATCATTCGGTCTCGCCAGAACAATTATCTGAAGATTCACATGAAGCCCATAAATCACCAAGTAAATACTAGACCCAGCGCCAGTGTATGTATACATACAAACAGAAATCATCCTTCCTCAATGTTCACCATTACCCACTAGCCGTCCCCTTGCCAAAGCCCCCATTTTTAAACATGGATGAAAACAGAAGGGGGGTAACTCGAGAAGCTGTATAACCCTACAATCGAAAGGAAGATATACTTTTTTTTTGCGGTAAGGAAACATTTTTATATTGATTTATTTACTATTTTCCGCCAGCTGCAGGAGTGGCGCTCGTGGCAGTAGCGTTTGTAGCAGCTGCGGCTGGAGCAGGGGTAGTGGCTCCGAAGTTGGCGCTCGCCAACCTGTTGGATAGATCGATCTGGGTTCTGATAGTGTTTGCCAAGTATGCCACGAGTAGGACGTCCTGGATATGGGTGTTGAACATTCTCTCGACGTCTGCGGGTGAGACTTTAGGTGCCAAACTAAGCGTGTTCATCAACAACTTCCCAATAGCAACGGAGGCTTGGGTGTTGCCAGCCTAGTGCAGATGTCAGCATTTCCTCTCACTTCTACCCTAAGGGCGGGAAACATACGACGACTCTAGCTACATATTCACTAACTCTATCCAGCATTTCCAGAACCTCCTCAAGCGCCTTCTCAAGTGCGTGGATATCCGTAGTTACCTCTGCACTTCGATTCCCATTGTTCTTGGCACTTGAGATCAACTCCAATCCGCTCCTTTCAGCATCGGCATACTTAATTTCGTACGGAATCGGAACGAATAAACAGCTGTCGGCAAGGCGGTCTGGATGAACACCGACAGCGGATGATATATAAGTCCTAATAGCGATGTCCCGACCGGGGACGGTAGACATGGTAAGATGAACGGCGGGGTGGGGGAAGGTGCCATCACCATTAGAGGCATAAAAGTTCTGGATAAGAGCACTGAAAGTATTGAGCTCTGGTGAGGTAGCATACCTGAGTATATTAATTAGCTATATCGAAAGGCACCTAACACCTAGGAGCATCTATCCTGCTCAAACATACCATCCAATGAGGACCTCCTTGGGATTCGCCTTCAGATGGAGTCCTAACATGGTCTTGTGGTAGTCCATATCTACCTCAACCTTCACCACATCATCAATCAGTGCAATTTCCATAAAATGGCGACTTCTGAAGACCCACCTGTTCTTGACTCTCGCTATGCCCGACCGCAAAACAATTTCTAATCTCAACTTCAGCCCCATCCTCATTCCTCACACCCAAAAGCGTTCCAATAACCCTCTCCTGATCAACATTCCTCCTTAACGAATGGTCCAAGATAGAGAAAAGGGCCTGAGCACTAATGACAACACTCAAAGGCGAGGTAGTGGCCTGGGCCGGTGGAGCGCTGACGACAGGAAGCGGTCGAGCAAGATGGATGTATGAATCTTTGTCGGCCATGCTGGGCAACGCCGATTAGTGGGTAGCGATTATGTGGGGGTAGCTACGAGGTAGGTTGGCTGGCTTCGACGAAATTGACTGATGGCAGGGCAATTTTTGGAGCTTCAACTCTTTTTTTTCTTCCCCTTCTATTGTGGGGCAGCTGGGTTGGCTTGGCAGGGCAAGCCCTACTCCCCCGTTACCCGCTCTCACGACACTTTTGATATCAGAGACCTGCAGAACCCACTGTTCAATTCCTACAAAGTTACTGACGGACAATCTTGTAACAAAATCAACAAAGTTTTTACATGCCGCCCGGATCCAGAAGGCACGGCGGAGGCGGAGGGGGGTTTAAAAGAAGAGGAGGAAGCCGAGGAGGCAAAGGCGGTAGAAGTGGTCGAGGTGGTCGAGGAGGGAGAGATCAAGGAAGAGCATCGATTAGAACTGAAAATCGACCAAAGAAGTACGTTTTTCCTATCAATCAGCTCTAATATACGATCGCTTGACCATTGGGGACCGCCCTGACAATTGCGCAATAGAATTCCGGAAGCCGAAGATCCCGATTCTAATCCCGAAACTTCAGATGATCCTGAGCTGCGCAGTTCCAAAGACTTCGAGGAAGACTTAGGTAGCGACGACCCCGAATCGCAATCGGAAGATGACATAGTAGCAGCAAAACCTTACAACATCCTACTCCAATCTCTGGTAACGAGCAATGAGTCTAACCAACGCAATCCTAAACGCCGAAAATTTGATCACACACAAACCGAAGAGGATGGGATCATCTTGGAAGACGGTGAAGATTTAGCAAACGAGCCTGAGGAAGAGGAAGAGCCCGAAGAGGAGGCCATGGACGTAGGCTCAGATAACGAGGATCAATCCGACCCATTTGAATCACACTTTGCGAGTCCCTCACCCTCTAGATTGGCTTCCATCTCCTCCGCTTTAAAAGGTGAATGGAAGGATACTAAGCTGCCTAAATCTGGACTACTTGGGAATGCCTGCTTATCCATTCCCGGAGGCTCGGAGCAAACCACAGGTGGAAGAAGGATTGAAGGCCTAAAAGACTTGAATTTTAAGAAGAAGCTGGTCGCTGAAGAGCTGACGCCGCTACAGAAGTCATTAGGGCAGCTTGTCTTCAATTATGTGGATGTTTTATATGGTGAACGAACACTAGGCAATGCTGAAGAGTTACGGAGGATGTATTCCTTACATGCGCTAAATCATGTCCTAAAGTATGTTCCCACCCATGTACTAGATCATCTTCATACCAATCAAAACTCAGGACCCGAGACCGAGTTCTGAAGAACAATGCCCGCCTGGCAAAGGCTACGGACGAGGAAATAGAGCTCAGAGATCAAGGCTTCACAAGGCCCAAAATCCTTTTCATACTACCAACACGAAACGCTTGCGTGGAAGTAATAAATGCACTTGTTGACATACTACAACCAGAGCAGCAAGTAAGTTCATCCTCCCCCGAATACCTAACATGTTGCTAACTATTCTAGGAAAACAAAAAGCGCTTTCATGATACATACTACACACCCCCGGATGCCGAGCGGATTAGCCCCAACAAGCCCGAAGACTTCCGCGCTCTCTTTGGCGGAAACCACGACGACCTCTTCAGGTTAGGCTTAAAATTAACTCGGAAAACTCTCAAGTACTTTAGTCAATTCTACAACTCCGACATAATCCTCGCTTCGCCGCTCGGGTTGCGTATGGCTATTGGTGATGAGTCCGACAAAAAGCGCGACTACGATTTCCTCTCTAGCATAGAATTGGTGGTGGTGGATCAAGCTGACGCATTGCTAATGCAAAATTGGGATCACCTAGAGCATATCTTCAAACACCTCAATTTGATACCCAAGGATCCGCATGGTTGTAACTTTGGGCGCGTGCGGAACTGGTATTTAGACGCTAATGCAAAATACTTCAGACAGACGTTGGTGCTCGGCGGGTTCGTGACACCAGAGATGATGAAGTTGTTTAATCAGAGTACGTTAAATGCTGCCGGGAAAGTGAAGACTCAAGCAGAGTATACAGGGTCCATGGTTGATTTGGGGGTTCAAGTTCGACAGGCAATACCTCCCATGCCCCCCCCATTCCCGATCCAACAGCTCCTCTTACTAACTATTATGGCACAGACATTCACAAGAATAGATCCCCCAACCCCAGCTGCAGACCCAGACGCCCGCTTCGACTATTTCACAAAAGCAATCCTGCCCTCCCTCCTCCAAAACACCTCCACAAGCACACTAATCTTCATACCGAGTTACTTTGACTTCGTCCGAATGCGGAACCACCTCCATAACACCACTATCTCCGTCGGTGCCATCTCGGAAGAAACGCCCGTCCCCTCCGTCGCGCGCGCACGGTCACATTTCTTCACAGGCCGTCACTCGGTTCTTCTTTACAGCGGGCGAGCGCACCACTTCCGTCGCTACGACATCCGCGGAGTCACAAGCGTGGTGTTCTACGGACTGCCGGATAACTCACTTTTCTACCGCGAGATCGTGGGTGGCTTTATTGGGCGGAGCATTGGCGAGGGGAGGATTACGGAGCAGCCGAAAGTGCGTGTGATATTCTCCAAGTGGGATGCTATGAAGCTGGAGAGGGTCGTTGGTAGCAAGAGGGTCAGGGTTATGTGTACGGATAAAGGTGACACGTTTGAGTTTGTTTGATGGGCTACGGCAATTGTGTGATTAATATTCAAAAGCGTTGTATATTATAATATTATAACTTGTTGATAGAGTCTGGTTGGTCAGGAGGTATCATGATATACCGTAGAGAAACTCTTGCAATCTTGGACTCTTGGGGAAGTGTTGAATAATCCGTGCAAGTAGAAATAAATTCACGAGCCTTAGGCATCCTTCCCATCTCGCAATCTTCAGCCGTAATTATTATTCGGAACTAGCATACGGGTAATTCCAGCAATACCCTCCCCCGGTGAATCAAAACGCCAAAAGAAATCCCCACGGATGCTACAGCGCGCCCCGTGTCTGTTTTTTTTACAAAAAAAAACTCCCACTCGCGCTCTTAAGAAACGAAAGTAACAACCTAGAACCACCATCCCCCCCTCCCAATTAGTCCTATTCACCCATCCATCCATCCACTCAGCAAAACAGGAATCAATCCACTCACAGCCATAATCATACAGCAAATACTAACGTACGGCGACAGTCGCTCCCCGATACGCGCGAACTTCCAGAACATACCGAAGAAGCTGTAGTAGACAAACAAGGTCAGATGGACGAGCTGGAGGAGGGGAAGAGAAAAGGAAAGGAAGAAGAGAACAGACACATTCTTATCCTTCCTCGAATCAACCATTCCGGGGACTGTCTGGCGGACGTATGTGCATGTACAGATTAATAGGAGGATTACTAGGAGTAGGGCGTCGAAGTGGAAGAGGGCGGACTGCATTTTTCATTTAGTTTTCTTTTTTGCCCAAGTATAGTGGTGATGGGGGGAGCGGAAGAGGATTGATACCATCGCAGCTATGATAGTACTAATGGGAGAGTTGGATAGTAAGCAACGGTAGCGTGGATGGCGAGGGGGGTTTGCGTCGAGTTGAGGTATGTAGGTATGATAGGTAGGTAATAGATAGGTAAGGTATTATAAGGTGACCTGAACTTGAAATGAAAGAGTTCGAGAGAGAGGGTAAAGGTGAAGGTTAAAGAAGACCCTACTTCTTAAAGTTATCACGCAACGGGTCAAAAGCTTACTTGTACTTGTGGTAAAATCCAAGAAAGACGTTGCACCAAGCTTTTTTTTCTTTTCTTTTTTATTCCCTTCCCTTCTTAACAACCAACCACAACTCGTACACAGCCACGATGGATGCCAATACCGGAAGTTCCTCGCACAGCGGCACAACCTCCAGCCACACCACGAAATACCCAAACCTCATCCCTAACACTCCAAAATCCTCCCATCATCATCAGACACCCAAACATTCAACGCTGGTATATAACACAACGAAGAAGATGGCCACCGACGCAGGAATCCGCCGCCCGCGCACCCGGCGTCAACATCTGTTCGTCAAAGAACGTTAGCTTGCCTTCTCCTTCTCTTCTTCTTCACAACCCAAGCTAACCTACCTACCCGCATGCGACAGTCAAGTCCTTAATGTACGCCTTCGGTGACGACCCAGATCCGCTCCCTGAATCGGTCCAGGTCCTCGACGAGATTGTCACGGATTACATCGTCGATATGTGCCATGACGCGGCAAGGATGGCTTCTAGGGGTGGGAGAAATAAGATCAAGGTGGATGACTTCAAGTTTGCGCTCAGGAAGGATCAGAGGAAGTTGGGAAGGGTAGAGGAGTTGTTGATTATGTCGAAGGTTATTGCCGATGCCAGGAAGCAGTTTGATGATAAGCAGGAGGTTAATGATGCCGCGGGTGCTGGGAAGTAGTGAGGAGAGGGGTGGAAGATGGATCGGGATTGGGGTGAGTGGGAGTGGGAGTGGGAGTGGCCTAGAAATTATGGGTGTATTATTATGATGAGGTGTTTTACAGGTTATTTCTCCATCTTGATTTTCTTACACAAGGGTTTTTTTTTTGTGGGAACGGTGGGTCTGACTTTTTTGACCCTATGTACAACATACATGCTGTTATGACACGGATATAATCCTCTCAAATCTAATGCTTTTATCTCACACCGTCCTCAGCTTTTTGCTTTTGCTTCTCTAACCATGTATTCCATGCAGCCCCCCCCACTATCTCCCTAGCTATACCTGCAGTGTGTTCGTCTGGCTCTTCGCCGTCGGACGCCCGCTTTGCCACCATAGCCTCCCAGATCATGAATACCCTTGTCCGACTATTATACACTCTTGCTACTGTTTTCAATATCCACATCGATAGATTTTGCCCCAGCTTATGCCCTTTCTCCCTGTCGAATATTAGTCGTAGAAGCTGTTCCAACCTTGGGACACTCCAGTCTGAATGGCTTGTCCCACCGTGCCAAAAGAACCCCTTGAGCAGGGCCTGCGAAATTGTCTCGTCGTAGTCGACCTTGCACTCCCTCATCTCCTCCACCAATTCCATTGTCCGTCCGTAGTTTCCCACTTGACACTGGAGGAGTATAAGCATGTTGAAGGTGATGATATCCGGCGCAAGAGAGACGTTGAACGTCTTCATATAATCCTCCACAACCCTCCTATTCATCGCCACCCGCGCCAGATTCCTTGCCCACCTTCTCTGACCTTGAAAATCATCTGGGGGCGGCGGTTTCTCAGTTGTTCCGGAATCAAACACTGTTTGTCTCATTCTCTCGTATATGTACTCGGCAGACCCGTGCTCCTTCGCCCTGATCATGGCCGTCATTACTGCATTTAGGACAACTGTGTCTACTACTTCTCCCGAGTCCACCAACTCCTGATATGCTGCTCTGACCTTCTCCCCGTTCCCGCATATCCCATGGTAGGTTATTAGCGTGGTGTAGGTAAATCTGTCAGGCTTTAGATCACGGTCTTGCATCTCTTTAAGAATCATGTCTGTGAGCAGCGGTGTTGGGGATCTCGACGCCACATCGAGAAGGACATTAAACGTAGTGGTATTGGCTCGGATTCCTCCTTGGTACTTCTCGGATTCGTCCCATAAAGCTATGGCTGACTGAGTTTCTGTGGCTGTAACATCATTGAAAGAGCGCGAAACGAAAGAGATGGCTGCATTCCACTCATTTCGGGATATGGGCAAATCGCAGGCCTTCATCTGGTCCAGAATAGCCAGGTACCGAGTTGTAGCTTCCATATTTCGTTCCGGGACTGACATAAACCTTGCTACCAACATATCTACCTCCTCCTGATTCAAGAGGATAGGCCGAGGGGGAGGGAGTTTGCTATAGAGCTCGTAGAGTGTGCTGTGTGGGGTCTCGGGGTCGATGAGATACTCGAGAAACTCTTCTAAGCACTTCTGCTCCTGTGGGTCATCAAGATATCGTGCAGGTAGCACTCGACCTTGGGCGGCCCTCGCCCTTCGCAAATATGGCGGGACAGGTGGAGGAAACTCCAGGTGGCGACGCCAGTAAGGGTCGGCAATTGAGCGTAACTCGTCTCTAGTCTCTTTCCATGATATTGGGCTATCATTAGGCCCACATTTGTAGGTGTCAAAGCTTCCACCAGAGGTGACCAATGATCTTCTTTGTAGAAAATAGAAGTTGCTACGACTAACCGACGGGTGTATGGGGGAATGGTTCTTGCATGGAGTCGCCCTTGCCAGGGCATTGAAAAAAAAGGTATCCATAGAACGATACCGAGCTCCAAGCGCAGGAACTTGTTGAGGGAAAGAAAAGGCTGAAATGTTTTTGGCGGTGGGTGAAGTGAGGCGGAAACAGATATCTCGGAATTTCGACAGAGAGCGACTGAAACGACCGGTATGATTGGAAAAGTGAATATTGCGAATGAAGGTATAGGGCCCTCGAATGCCCCTACTTAAAACTATAATTGTCCTGTTTGTCGAGAGATCCACTAGATGCAAGGGGAACATGGGGGTCCGAGAGAGGGACGCATTGTGTGTTTCTCGGTCAAATTATAGCAGGTCAATCAAGCAATTGTTCGCATTGAGAAGTCCGCCGTCGGCTTGGAATTTTTTGGTGAGGGCGACCCGGAAGAAGAGTTGTGGCTATAAGGAAAGGAGAGGGAATACGGTAGTGGGGCCCAATTTCGTTTTCCCATCGAAAATCTTGATGCTCGATTAAAGTTGGTGGAGCCTCAAAATGAACCACTAAATTCCAGCCCCAGTTATACCCAAAGGCTATTAACTCCTGCAGGTCCTGAAGCCTGGAAAATAACCATTTTCGAAAATTTCAACTCTCTCTTGACTCCAATTCGCCAGGTCTGAAGCCCTCTCGAAAATAGAATCGCGCGGCGGCAGGGTTCTATTCTCGGGAAGGCCCTTGGGATCTCTGATACAGTATTCGCATAAAGGCTCACTTGGGGGTGCCGTTTTAACCCCTCCTCCTCCTCCTCGCTCCCTCCACACCACCAACCATGATTAATCTGCGGCGCTTCCGGTCTTTACGAGTTCACCAGAATGCCTCACAAATGCTCGAAGCCGGCCGCCTCCAAGAGGAACCTGCCTGGTACCGTGTCGTTGGATCTATTCCCCCTACTACATCCCTCGTTCGAATAATTCCGCCACAACTAAAAGAACGAAAAAAGCCGTGGACAAAGAATCACAGACCAAGTTGCATGTATATGCCTCAAAAAATTGAATACCCTGAAGACAAGCTACGTACTCAGTTCTACAGAGATCATCCGTGGGAATTGGCGAGGCCGAGGGTTTTGGTAGAGAATGATGGGAAAGATTACCTAAAATACGACTGGAGCAAGATGCCGCAAAAGGGAAAGCCGTTGGATGGTGAAAGGTCCGTATGGAGTATATCTCCTGTTTGTTTATTTTTCCCCCCTCCGTTCCCCTCATGAATTTGCTAACTTGTCGACAGTGTGGTGCAACGGCAGTTATGGCTAAGGGAGGATGACCCGGCACTGAGTGCGGAAAAAGCGTACGACATGGCCCGAAAGGAGTTTTACGATCTCCGTTTGCAGGAAGATATTGAACGTCGTATCGCTGTTGAGGAGGCTCGAGCATGCGGAGCCACATTCGGAAAGACCTATCTGGAGCTGGGGATCGAGATGGAAGAGAAATATCTGGAGCAATGGAGGAAAGATACAATTGCCTTTATTCTAAGGAGACGACAGAGACAGTCTACTTTTAAGGTTATCGAGTTCACATCAGCTAGTACCGAAGAAGGATTTATACCAGCAATTGAGGCCGAGGAGGGCGAAGGAGGGGAGGCTGTCGAGTCAGAAAAGGCGGCGGTTGTTATCCCATAACCCTTGTTTGCCAAGTGTTGCCATAGGAAGTGCGAATTCGGTCTATCGCGGTCCCTGTCAATACCATACTTTTTTCTAAGTCTGTAAATATACGTCAAATCATTCTTTGTATTGTCTTCCTCAGAGGGTTACGAGGAACGAAGCAGGAAAATGTTTTGGCGCGGTCAGGGTTAACTTAGGCCGCCAACCCAGATGGGAGCGAGGCTCGGAATATTACTTGCTTGTGAAATATGTCGTATTGATGTCCGCTGTGAGTGTGACAATAGTCTTGATGGAAATAGAAGTGGCGGTGGTGCAAAATATAGTATCGTACTGCTCTCCAAGAGTACCGGTAATGTGCAGACGGTGTGTAAGGTATTGTAATATTAAATTTTATAGATAGAAAGGTCACGGCGATTGGATGAGATGCTGCGTGACCACGGTGGCCCTCATCACTCTTTTCGTTTCTTTTTTTTTTTTGTTTTCCTGCTGTACTCGTCTCTCTTTCCCTCACTCCCTTTCTGTCGTCAAGTCTCCTCGTCGGCTCGAGTTTGAGGTGCGACAAATGCGGTTGAAGGAGGGGAGGGAGTGGGTGATGATATCGATCCATGATCCATTATTGGAGGGCGGGTACGGCTCCTGGCGCTCAGTGCAACAACTTTTCTGCACAAGAAGTTTTACATACAAGAGGGTCGGGGGCAGTCAACGGACAGCCACTGGACAGAAGGAAGCGCAGAAAACCAACCAAGTTCTCCAGTGTCATAGCACAGAGAGGGAAGGAAGGAAGGAAAGGGGAAAAAGGCAACGGCAGAATACTGTATCATTGCTGGGCATTGATCCATGTTGCTGCTTCTTTTCCTTCCACTCAAGGTTGCAAGTACCGCACTTCTCCGGCTGTCCCATACACTGCCTAGTGGTGACACCGAACCCCAGGAACGAAGAAAGAAACGGGGCCCTGCTGCACGGTACCGGTAGTCAGAAAGCCCGTCGCTCCACTGCTCTTCCCTACGACTCCCACCACCTCCTTCCTCTTCCTCAACCTTACCCCCGAAGATACGAATAAGGCAGAGGATAGCAGGGAGGAAAGGAGGAGGAAACAAAAAAGTTCCATCAAAGAGCCAAGTGTGTTTAGCCATTCACAGGCTCCCTAGCTGAACACGCTCCAAGCGTTGTTACAAGACAAGAGTGTGCTAAAAGGATCACCGGATAAGAAAGGAAAAGGAGCAAACGGGAAAGGAAGAAAAGGAGAGAAAAAGGAAACTTCCGAAAAGAAAAGAAAAAAAAGAGTCGGTATTTTTTGTGGCTGTCGGGTCATTTGTGGCCTTCTTTCGTTCCTCCTCTTATATTCCATCACCTCTGTCCGACATCTCATCTAAACAGGCATACCCCTGGGCCTCAGAGTTCATTTATTCTCCCCCTTCGATACCGCAGTGTACCGGAACAGCCCTCCCACGATGAACGGTTTCGAACTCTCTTCCTACAAGACATCGACTATGCGTAGCGACATCTCCACTATTTATCATCCCTCTCCTGCCCCGTCGCTAGCGGGTACTCTCTCCTCCGGCAACACCATCGGATACCACCAATCACCACCAGTCCCAATAGACAAAACCACTTGCATAGCTCTTGTCACCAACGCCCTTAAAGAAGCACGAGAAAAGAACCGGGAGGCTGAACTGAGGGGGAGGGGCAACAACTCGCCTGACCTGGGGGCACAGCAACAATTCTATCAGCGATCGGGAGTGACAATTGATTTGAGCCACCAAAAGATCTCAAACATCCCACTAGAGGTGATTGAGCTTATTAAGGACGAGATTGAAAGGTTAGAAAACAGAAAAACTCTAATAGCCCCTAGCCACAATTTACGCAAGACATACTCCCCACTTTTTTCGCTGCGTCTGTGCTATGAAGCCCAGCGGTGGAGAATAGGCCCGCCGGAGAAACACATTGCTCAGATAATAAGGATTCGCTAACGCCCTGCCTTCCATGTGCGCACCCCTTGCAGATTGGCCTTAGCTCATAATCAATTGACCTCGTTCTCGGAGGAATTCTCAAGTTTACCTCGCCTTCGATATCTAAACCTCCGATCCAATTTTCTCAGGGAGTTCCCATTGCCAGTACGATTGCTCTTCCTTGGTTTGCGTGCTTAAAACGGACAGCTGATATTTGTGTAGCTCACCAAACTGCCTTCACTTGAGATATTAGACGTTAGCCGAAACCGACTACGATCACTGCCGCAGGATTTTGGGAAGCTCATGTCATTGAAGGTAAGAAATTCTCGCTCACACGTTGCCCCCCCCCGGAACACAGCTATAAGGCCCCGGGTACGCGTTAGAATATTTCTAAGCTGATTGAGTGATCAAGGTTCTATCAATGTCGAAGAACAAGATCAATGAGCTACCAACCTATATAGGGGACATGAACGAACTCAAGATACTGAAATTGGATCACAATCCTATACTATTTCCGCCAAAGGATGTTCTGGAAAATGGTGAAGCCGATCGGGATACATGGTTAGAAACTGTTAAACGGTTTTTGAAAAATCACGCTGAGAGATCCAACCCGTCGCAGGACACAGAGTCTGGATCCAGGTAGGTTACTCCTTTGTCAGCAAGGGGCATTTACACTATTTAATGCCAAGCACGAAATGGTGACTGACAAATGACATGTGATTGGGCGCAATTCTAGCAGTGACGAGGGTGGAGGTGACAAGGAACCTACTCTTTCGCCATCACCAGCATTACCCACATCTACATTAATGAGTTCACCTCAATCACAGATAAATTCTAGCGCCAGTTCCTCGCAAACGGAAAGATCGCGAAGTAACAGTGAATCTACTGTTCAAGCTCACCGCGGTAGCCGGCGCATGGGCATGCTAGGGCCAAGAAAATCATCTAACATTACGGCTACTGAGGGATTAAGAACTGTCGAAGAACAAAAAACTCTCAAGCATCAGCGAGGATATTCTCACGACTCTGTCATAGATTCCGCTCAACGCTCTGCCCAAATTGGGAAACCAATTGATGGTAGCTCACGTAGCCCCACTGATAAAGAGAGGCAACCGGGGCCTTACTTTCGAAGACTATCATCCTTACCAGAACACAAACGTGCATCTCTGTCTTCTGCTCGAGTCGGTGAAGCTGCTCGGGGAATATTATACGCCATGTCAACGCTGCAGAGGCCAATTGAGCAGTACGTTCAATCAGCTGGAGATCCTAACGGTGGCCCTCATCACAAAGTGGAACGAGTGCTTTATAACGGGAACCTGCATATTGGCTCTCTTGTTGGTTCATTAGAGGCCTATGAGGAGAAGGATGATGAGGCTGCAGTGGACAAGGTTGTGGATGCGTGCTGCGCTTGCCTCGCCGCATTCAAGCAAGTTCTGAATATGGTTCAATCCGACTCAAGAGAAATTGGTGCTGGTATGGTTGGCGCTGATGCGAGATATATGAGAACACTATTGTTGATGGTGTATGGATCATACGTCGAGATTCAAAGCTCGTATGATATTATCAAGCCATTGATTGTGGGACAAGCTTCTGATAGTACCTTACGTTCTTATAACCCAGGCAATTTGATAGCCCGTTATCCGCCCAATTCAAATGGCAACCTTCGGTTTAAATCTGCGTCAACTGCCTCGTCTACAACCTCCGTTGCTACTTCTGTCGTTTCCATTTCACAATCGGCGGTGGCTCCGCCAGCCTTACAGACGCCTCGGAGTGACATATTCGCAGTACCGCCTACCCCAGGATTTCAACCCAATCTCTCACATTCCTCTGATGGCGGGTTTGACCATGACGAACCGCTGTATGGCAAATTCCAGGCTGCCACCGCTGCCGCTCTTTCAACCCTTCCTGTTATCGACAGGGAAATCAAAACGGCTGTAACCCAGAATTTACAACCTAGCACTACATTGAAACTACGAGAGGTTTCTTCACTTTGTGCCACAGGTGCGGAGGCAGCTAGGAGGCTCTCGAAAACTAAGTGGGATGCCATTCGTGACGGTGATATTGTTGAACGGAGGAAATTTTGGGAAGATACAAATAAATTTACTAATGTTAGATTCCCCTCCTCGAATTGCTAAAATTGAAGTACTAATAAATTTATATTTGATCCAGCTTGTGATTAGTATCGCCGAACTCATCAAGTCGGTGACCCAAGAATATGCCTTTCCGAGGCCTACTCTAGCCGCAGTGGGTACAGTAGTTCGACCAACGAAGGACCTTTATATCCTCATGAATAGCTCTTCTTTCCGCCACATGGCCGAATCTCAGCAGCCCTCTCCCCATAACGGCGGATCTCTTTCTCCAACCCCCTATTCCGCATCTTTTCCCTACCAACCTATGACTGCTACCCCACTTTCCGCTGCCTTGGGGCACGCTGCGCAAGCAACAATGCCACAAGGCTACCCTGGCTACGGCCCAATGGGCATGGGCAGTGCAAACGGTTTCGGTAGCAGAAGCGCTACACTTCTTAGCCAAAGCCACCCAACAATGACCAGCGCAGTAGGAGAAATGGGAATGCAGTTCGGGAACGGCATCATGCCAGCTGGTTTAATGAGTCCCGGCGCAGTCCGGGATATGAAGTCCCAGCACTCACTCAAGTAGCTCATTTGGGCCCTGCACAGCTGTCTTTCTTACCTTTATACCATTCATAATTGACCAAGCTTTATTGGTATCCTACATCACCGTATTACCTCACAACTAAGCAACGGGACGCTTCCGTTGAATCATCCTTTCCTTTATCCTGTTCATTTGCGTCTGCACGGTGTTGGAGTTGCCTTTTCTCCCATCCATATCTTTAGCTCTTGGGCGTCGTGCTTGGCCTTTTAAAAATGTTTCGGTGAGAGGATGATATCTTGGGATCGGGATGCGCAAAGACCATGGGATGTTAAATAATTGACAATGTTTATTATACTGTATTCCTCCAGGCAGTAAGGAGGGTAGACCTCTATATTAAAACTAGTAGCTCATGCGATGTGTTTGTAGAAAAGAACCACTCAGATACCGGTAGAGAAAATACTTCATCGACAATCACTCGGGGAAAGAGATTGTTTGGGATTAATGTATTGTTTGACTGTCAGGGCTGCAGAGCGATAGTGCGTTATAATATATGCGATATGAATAGTAGACCCCTCCGAGATCTAGGAACAAGGGAGCATGTATCTTCGCAAGACTTGCAAATCTCAAACTCTCCCCTCGCTAGCTCTCTGTAGAGTCCATCTTCAAGCTAGAATTTCTCACACAAGTAATGCTGCTTGAATGGTCCCGAGTTTGTAGGCATTTCCAAAGCAAACATCAAATAAAAATCCAAATTCCGCGCCCATCCTGAGATGATCATACAGTAGCTCATCCAACAGAACTCCAAACCTAACAAGGCACACCCGACAGCACAAGGACGCCCACCCTCAACGTTGCCCAATCATTCAACCCCCGAATTCGCCAATGCAAGCGAGCAAACCGGCCATTTGGGATCCAGAGTGGTCCTAGTACTTCTAGCCACGATCCTACCTACAGTGCCATACTTTTGCTGCATTCTTTTCTCCTTCTCGTCTTGCCTGCCCGTCCCGCAATTCCCATCAGCATTCCCCTTCTGTTCCCCCCTCCGAGGATATGGCGTATCATAGACCTGACTTACTTCTTAACATGCCTTTCCATAACTTCCATATTATGCGCCTTGATCTGCTCCAGTGTCATACCTTGCAGTGCTTTTATCTCCTCAAGCTCATTCTTTAGCGCAGTGCCCAGGCGTTTGAGCGGGTTTTTGGACACTCCCGCTGTGGCGGATTTGTATCTGGGTGGTGGGTCGGGCGGGGAGTACTCTGGAAGATCCTGCTGCGACATGATCGACGGAGTGTACTCTCTGCGAACTAGGTTTGTTGTTGAATCTGACTGCATCTTTCTTGTCTTGTCCCCGAATTTGTTCTTTTTTTTCTTTTTTTGCGGTGTGTTTTGCACTGTGATGATAAGATACAGCACGTATCACCCACCATCTGCCATATATAATATACTGCCCCAGGTGATAAGGCATAGTGACACCCTCGGCGCTAAGGGTTAGGTTACCCGGATAGCCAAAAAAAAAAAAACCCCCCCCTAGGCACGGTATTTAAACCTCATCCTGTTGCATTTTCTTTCCCGCTCCTCACATATTTTTTTTCCAACGATCCTCAACATACCCTTGCGATGACTTCCGTGCTTCGACGTCTTTTGCAAATTTTTGGTTTGGGATCTAGATTAATAAGGGGCCTTTCTTAATTCTGGGCTTTCGCTTTTTTTGGAACGGGAGTTTGGATTCGCTTTTGGCGCACATTCCTGCTTGCTTGCTCGCTTGATCTATGTATCGTACTGCAGGTTTTCTTTGTAGGTAGGGTAGGAGGTCGATGAATGGATAGGAGTCTAGTTGAGATTTATGAGAGGAAAACCTTTCAAATACCATGGAAAACAGGGGGGTACCTTTACAATACCATTCTTGGCCAAGACATACCATCCAAAAGGTTTCACATTGCAACAAAAACAAACCATTCCCAGAGTGTCAACAACTTCTTTAATTTTTAAATAACCCAAATAATTTTTGAAAAAATTGAAAAAATTAAAAGAAAATAACCCAAAGCCTCTAGATATTTTCCTATTTTTTCCACAATTTTTAACAATAAGCTGA
>Ga0307507_10005313_pt1 | contig 21316 bp, 5 predicted proteins | sample 7_EM_MG_FD_207223 | JGI IMG/M metagenome (GOLD analysis project Ga0307507, IMG submission 207223) | Populus trichocarpa ectomycorrhiza microbial communities from riparian zone in the Pacific Northwest, United States - 7_EM | ecosystem: Host-associated > Plants > Roots > Unclassified | place... | reverse complement strand
AATTCTGACACTCCCCTATGCTGACGACGCTCTCCTCGTCTGTCCTAAATAGGCAATTATAAAGCTATTCCCAAATACCTTGCAAGTGCCATTTGGCCTACGTATAGAGGGAAAACCTATAGTAGGCGAAAAACCTCTATAACTTACTCCGTCTCCGTCCGTTACTGTCTCCGTTAGTTACCGATTCCTAGCGTTGCACAGTGCTTCGTAAATTGGTTAATTGGTAGCTGTTTTATAAGTATATCTCCCGGCTAATCTTTGCCTAGTATATGTACCACTTTAAGTCGGCCTCGCTGAACCATGTCGTTTCGTACGAAGAGGTATTGAGTCTTAATATGCTTGGCTTTCTAGTAGTGTTTTATATTATATAAAAGGTCGACTATACTCTTATTGTCACAGTAGAGCGTAGGGATAAAAGGGTTATTATTATCTCTCTCTTCTAGATCTCTTGTTAGCTTCTTAAGCTATACTACTAACCTTGCTCCTTTTAATACCACTATAATCTCTGCTTCTATTAAGCTTAATGCCGTTAACTTCTGCCTTTAAGCTATCTAGATTACTGCTCCCCTATAGCATATAACTGCTATGCCTTGGAATAATATCCGATCATGTTCTATTCCCTACATAGTATTAGTAAAGATATTATAACTAGTAGGTAACATAAGCTTGCATAGAGGAAGGTAGACTGCTTAACTTAAGTAGGTAATTTCTGCTTTAAGAGTGCCGTTTAGATATTATAGTAGCTGCTTACTTAAGCGGTAATGTAATTCTTCTAGTGCTGCTATAAACCTAGCTAACTAACTGACAGCGTAGCTGGTATTAGGATGTGTGTAGTTTAAAAGGTAGATTATAGAGCTAATAATCTACCGGTACACTGTCGCATTATTATACTTAAGGAGGCTTTTAATATTGGGCTTTAGGACAGTACCTACTAGTATTAGTAGCTTAGCCAGATTATAGTTGTCTATTTTTAGCCGTTTAAGTAGCTTCTTAGTGTACATTATCTGATATAGCTTAAGGGTTTAGTTTATATAATCTCGCTTAATTTAGAAGCCTATAAATACTTCTATAGGACCTAGGTCTTTGCATCTCTATTCTTTTAAAATTCTTGTCTTTATAATATTGAGGTATTGGCGCTTTTCTGCGATTAGTATATTATTAATAAATAGTAAGATATATACTTCATTTCCTATAAAGAGATTGGGGTTAGTATTAGCTGCTTTTAAACCTATGCTTTTAAAGAACTTCTTAACCATCTAAAACCATTCTCTTAGTGCCTGCTTTAGGCCGTAAAGTGACTTATTTAGCTTTAAGTAGACGTCTTTTACGCCCTTAAGCTTAGGTTTAAAGTCTCTTAATAGGTTAGAAATCTGCATATAAATCTATTCTTGTAACGGTGGGTTTAAGAATGTAGTTTCAACATCAATATGGTTAAGCTTAAAGTCCTTAGCTGCTACCTTTGCTATTAGGAACCTGAAGGTGTTGTATTATATAATAGACGCAAATATCTTAAAATAATTAATGTTGGGGGTCTGCTTATTTCCCTAAATATACAGTCTTACCTTCTTGCGAATTACTTCTCCCTTAGCATTATACTTGTGCTTTAGAACTAGCTTGCTTAGGAGTAACAACCTTCCTTCTAGTACTCTCCCCCTTATAATGGTATAGGTGTGCATCCTCTTAAGTGAGAGGAATTCTTTAAAGATAGCTTTTATCTAGCTAGGAGCGTCCTCCCTTAAGGCCTGATCTAACTCAATAGCGTTAAAAGGTGCTATAGGTGCTCCTATAGAGGTAGTGTTCTTAGCTTCTAGGTGAATAGCTTTTATAGCTATTACTAACTAAACCACCGTATTGTTAAAAACCCTTATATTTAGTAACCTTCTAGACCTTGTTCTCTGCGCATAAGGAATGCGTATTAATATACTTTATATAGGCGTCCCACCCTTAGCATTACCTTAATTTAAGTGTCCTACTTGATCTTAACCTGGGCTTCCTACTTAATTAAAGCGGCCTACTTGGTCTTAACCTAGGCTTCCTACTCGTTTGGAGTGGCCTACTTGGTTACTATCTAGCCTACTTATAGTTCTCACAACTAGAGTCTCTATCAGCGCGTTTAAGGTAGTAGGGGGAGGTATAAGTTAGTTCGCGGCTTGGCTTATAGCGTAATTTAAGTATTCCGCTTGATTTTAACCTAGGCTTCCTACTTAATTTAAGCGGCCTACTTGGTCACTATATCTTGTAGCTTGTACCTAAGGTGCTCTATAAGGGAACCTGTACTTGTTTACTTTAGCATCTCTAAATAGCTTAATTGCTTGGGTATATAGGTTTATTATCTTAAATTAACTACTCCCTTTTAACCCTATGAAAACGTAGTTAGGTTTTATTCTTAAATTATACTTCCTAGGGTGTTTCTCGAGCGTATTAATTGGATTGGCGTAATACCTAAAAACAACTAGATTCTTTAAGTTAGGAACTTATTAGGTATATACCTTGTAGGGTATAATAGTACCACTATACTTGTTATTAAATAGAAGTGCTAAGGTGGGTACTTAATTCTTAATCTAGATAGCATGCTTAACTATATAGCACCAGAGTTTAACTGGTATATTTCCTTAAAATAGAAGTGACCTTGTCTTATAGTTGACTATATAGATTGCGTACTTAATTGCGCCATTGTATAAGTGCTTATATAGCGGACAAGGTTTAAAGTTAATACCCTGGGGTATTAGTTTATCTTAAAATCTATAGCCGAACTCCCCCTTTTTATTATCCGCTTGAATCCATACAGCTTTATTACCAGTGAACCTCTCTGCCCTTATAATGATCTCTTTAATATACGGCAGTACCTCTTTAGTTTAGAGGGTTTTAAGAGGAATAACCTAAGTATAGCATATAGCGTTGTCTAGGGCTAGGAGGTAGTAGTTATAACCTCTAATTAATATACCGATTCATCCTATAGTATCTAGGTATAGCCCTTAACTAGGTATCTTCTTGCGCTTAGTTATCTTCTTGCTTAGTATTTCTTATATCTTCCTAGCTAGACAAGCTTCGCATATATTCTTACTAACTAGTACTACTCTCTTCTTAAGCTTTATACCTAGTGAGGAGTGCTGTAGCTTGAATAGGTTACTGTAATTTATATATCTAGTTTGGCGGTACTATAGCTTAGTATCTATTTTACTAATATTTAGTTATAAATTGTGTGCTTCTACTATCGCATTAAATGCTTCCTAATGCTCTTATAGCACATAGAGGTTGTTCCTTGTAGTGGCCTTAAACATTACACCTAATTTATGCTTGCCAGTAGCTTAATTATCTGGGTTAAATATAATTAAGTAGCCTTCCTAAGTAAGAGTTCTTACTGAGATTAGCTTAATTAACTTAAACGAAGGTATAAGCTAGACGTCTTTTAGCTTTAGGGTACCGATTTAAACTTGACCGTAGCCTATAGTAAGGATAACAGTCCTATTTACAGTACGGACCTGTTATGGCGTATTCTATCTCTTTAAGTGTGTTAGGTCTGATTGGTTACTAGTAAAGTACTTAGTTGCTCCTAAGTTAAGAGCCCAAGCTAGAGACGTCGTTATAAGCATAGCACGTTTAGGGTTAGGGTTAAGGTAGATTAAATCGCTATTAAATTCTTCCTTAGCTATTACTATATTCCCTACTTTCTCTGCCTTAGAAGCACCTTAATCTATCTTCCTGGCATTATTAAATTGGAATTGCTTAAGTAGGGGACAGTTTTTCTAGTAGTAACCTTTCTAATAGCATACTCTGCACTTATCTCTTTCTAGTTGTCTTGGCTCTTTATGTAACAGTGCAAGTGTGGGAGAATTGAGTGAGCGACTTGATTTTGAATGTAGCTCTAGAGTCTCTATATATATATAAGGAAGATGCAGGGAATAGAGATAGGTGGCAAGAATTACAAGGGTAAGCAGCTGAAATGGTGAGATATGCAGGGGTAAGCAGCTGAGGTAGTGAGACGGTAGTAAGCAAGTCCGATCTTAGGTCGACAACAGCACAGTACCAGTAGTTGGTTACACACCCCCCCAGATTTGACGGTGTAGTCAAAGCTGTAGAAAACAAGAATGAAGGTAGAGACTAAAACAGGAGTAAAAAAGGGTTTAGGGCTCGACGGTCCCGTTAAAAAAATATATATATATACCTCCCCAGCTTCATATCTCTGGATATAGAGCTGTATTCAAAGAGATGTCCTCTCTAGCCTCTTAGGAGACTGTGTTTAAAGATATGTCCAGCCTCTCAGGAGACCGTGTTCAAAGATATGTCCACCTCAGCCTCTCAGGAGACTGTATTCAAAGAGGTGTCCACCCCAGTCTCTTAGGAGACTGTATTCAAAGAGGAAATCAGATCTCAATATTCTCGTCAGCAGCGGTAATAGGCATCCTCTGGGAAGCCTCTTTTTGTGCTTTCTTAACAGCAGTAGCAAGTCTCTTATATCTTATGAGCTTTTTATTAATCTGTTGTTGTATTTTCTTATCAGGTACCCACCCATGGGGTCTTAGGTTCTTAATTAGATATCGGCATTCTTGAAATAGGTGCTCTTCACCACAGAGGCATGTCTTTACTGGTAAGGCAGGGGAACTATTTTGAAGTGTTGCAAATGCAGAGTGGTTGGCAGTCGTGGTGGAAGAAGAAGCGATCTGCTGCATGCGGTAGTGCTCCTTAAATTCTTTAATGAGGTCGATAATGGATGGGGCCTCTTTGTCCTTCTGTTTTTTTTGAATGAGATCTACTTCTAGTGCTCCTGCGAAGCTAGAAGAGATGGGTTTGATTGCTTGTATGAAATCGTAGTGTGGCCTAAAATCTTGCACGTCTGGTAGCTTCAATTGTTTAGCCAGCTTGTAGACGTTCCGCTAGTTGTTCAACCATTTGTTAATGCTTTGATTTGGATTGTAGGCTTTAAGAGCCGTGTATTGATTAAGGACGTCGTGCTTTTGACCCGAGGTGGTAGGGGTAAGTGCCGTCTTTAATGCTTTAAGGCGTTCGTGTACCGTTTCAAGGCCGTTGATAAGAGGAAGGTAGTCTACCGATGTTGATCGAACGATGTAGGTGCTGATATTGCTTATGGCCTGCTCTTGCTTCTGGTGTATGCGGAGGTCGTCCTTGTATTCCGCGTATAGTTGATTGTAGGCAATGAGCTTGATTTAGTCTAGTTGAGCTATTGAGGTAGCAGTGGGAAGTACGTCTTTCGGTGTAGGTTGATTCGGAGGTTCTAGCTTTGGAAGCTTGTCTTTCTTCTTTAATGGGTCGATATACTGCCATACCTTGTTAGTTTTGGTAGTATCTTGAATAACAAAGAACCATTGAAGCCAATCAGATGGCTGGCTGAGGATAACGTTAATTTTTGATTCGCTTGTGGTTGTTATTTTTAGAAATTTGATAGGTTAGACAGGGTCCAGGTTAGCGTCTTGGCGAAACCTTATTTTGACGATTTGATTTGTCAGTTCGTTCGTCGGTCGGGTTTGATCGTCCGTTCGATTGGTGGTGGTAGAGGTCGTCGTTTGGTTTTGATTTGAAAGTAATCACGAGTACAAGCGGTACCCGGAAGAAGCTTGAAACACTTGCAAAGGTGGTAGAAGTAGTGACTTCTTGAATAAGGTAGTAGGTTGATTGGTTTAACAGGTAGTGCAATCCGGACTTATAACTGTAACAGTGCAAGTGTGGGAGAATTGAGTGAGCGACTTGATTTTGAATGTAGCTCTAGAGTCTCTATATATATATAAGGAAGATGTAGGGAATAGAGATAGGTGGCAAGAATTACAAGGGTAAGCAGCTGAAATGGTGAGATATGCAGGGGTAAGCAGCTGAGGTAGTGAGACGGTAGTAAGCAAGTCCGATCTTGGGTCGACAACAGCATGGTACCGGTAGTCGGTTACATAGCTAATAGCTTTAGATATTCTAGATGGTATATTAAGACTAGCTTCTTAAGATACTGATCTAGACAGAGTTAGAGCTTTCCCTTTTATTAATCTCGCATAATACAAGTATTTAGGAATGACATAAATTAAGGTATTTGGCGTATCTTAAATTAATCTTATAGCTGCTGTAGGATGTCCTGTATCTGCTAATAACAGCTTAGGTGTCCTATAATTAGGATATTATTAACATAGAAGAATATAAAGATAGGTTTAGTAGGGTATATATAGAGATATAGCTTGTTTAGTATAGCTTTTAAACCCATACTTTATAGAGCAGCAGATATTTCTAAAAACCACAATTTAGGAGATTTATGTAGTCCATATATTACCTTTTTTAGACGGAGAGAGAATCTAGGCGGTAGGTTTATACCATTAGGGGGAATAAGGTAGACCTTATCATCAACTAAGGCATTAATAAAGGCGTTTACAGCGTTAATCTATATAACGTCTAGGTTGAAGCCAGCGATTAGAGCGTAAAGTAGACGGAAGGTTTAATAGGCTGCTGTTATAGCTTTAACCTCCTCTTATAAGACTGCTTGGAGGTCTTTATAGACAACTAAATAAGCTTTAAATCTTATAATAAAGCCATCCAAATCTTCCTTGTATATAAAGACCTATATAGTAGGAAGTTGATAAACCTTTTTAACTAGTTGTACCTTATCCCAGGTATGTTTTCCTATTAAGGCCTTTGTCTTAGTATAAGCAGCTGCTTTAAACTCCATAGCGTACTTATAATTAAGCATCTCTTTTTAAGACCTTAGTGGTAGTGGAAAGTTATCTTAATATCCATATATCTTTGTAGCAGTAGTATAGAAAGTATAAGCTAATGGTGTTATATCTAGATTAATAAGCTTATTATTACTGTTATTAATTTAAACCATAAAGGCTTATTATTGTAAATTCTAATTTAGCATATCTTTCTTCTTTACTGTAGGCCGCTTTTTATGGCTAGAATGTCTCTTACCCTCTAATAATAAGCCTGCTGTTATCTAAGGTTTGGAATGAGGTATAGGGTCTATAAATAGTAGTTTGGTGACTTTAGAAGATAATTAAGTAGTAGATAGTATCTATAGCGTAGATGCTTTTATAGATAGTAATTGCTAAGGCGCCAAAGACGCTAATAGTATAGACGGTTCTAGAGTTAGCTCTAGGGTAGGTAGCTAATGGAGTTCTTCTATTAAGATTTAAATGCTTTTTAATATAGGAGTAATATTAATATTTACTAAATACGGTAGTCTTACATCTAGTTCTTCGTTAAAGTTCTCCATCCAGTTCTTACTGCCATCTTAAAGATTATTTAGTAGGTCCTAAACTTGCTAAAAACAGTCCTTTTAAGCCTATAAGATAATAAGGTATTCTGGTATTTTAAGAGATTAATATCTCTTTAACTTATCAATTCGTACATTACAAGATTAGATAATATAGTTAGTGGTTAGTATCTATATCCTATAGATATTTAACACTTCTATACTAATAAGATAACCTATTTAGGCTTATGGCTTAAACTTTGCTTTCCTAGGAATACTATATTTAATAAGTATATAGGTTAAAAATCTGGCTACACAAAGCCCTACTAGCCATGGCTTCCGTTTATATAGTATCTTAAATAGGGTCTTTTAGTTAATAGACTTAATAGGAGTTCAATTAAGTAGAAACACTATAAGGAGCATAAACTCAGGCCATAGATCCACGGGTAACTTTGCTTTAATAACAGCAGTCCTTGCTTATTTAGAAATAGCTCTCCCTAACCTCTCTATAGGTCCATTTTAAGCTAGGGTATATAGTGTTAATTACTTAATAACACCTCTATTAAGCTGGATGAGGTTCTTTACCCTAGTACCTACTCTTTACTCCTTATCTATATGCTAAATACAGATACCTTAAGCATTAAATTTCTTCGCAAATGCTATTATTAATTTAAAGAGTGGGAGCAGTGTTTCTTACTTATAGTTCTTAATAGGAAAAGCATGATGGTACTTTATATAGTTATACCAAAAATGAGCTATATATATCTCTCTATTAAACCCGTCTTTTTCTATAATAACATTAAAGTGAATATGTTTAAAAGGGTAGGTTCTCTTTACTAATACTCTATAAGATATCTACTGGTTTATCTTTCCAAGAATATATAGTTTATAAAGTGGTATACTATATGGAGTTCTTCCTCTATCTATCTTAACCACTTTAACCCTGTTTGCCGTAGTTGGTAGATAATCCACTAACTCCATATTATAGTATAGCAAGTGTTAATGCCATACTCTATTATATACTAAGGTCTCAAAGAATCTAGTAGACATAGCGTAGGCAGTAGGAGTAGGTGGTAAGTAGGTAATAGCATTAATAAGGTAAAGACCTCCGTATTCTATAATATTAGCAAATAGGCTTCCGTTATCCTTATAGCGTAGATGGTTTATAGATTAGTTAATAATTACTTTAACCTTATAGAGCTTTACTGCGGATATTAAATTAGTATAAAAATATAGAGTATACGCTATATTCCTCAATGTTAGATACTAAGTTAGGCGTTATTAGCCCACCTTAATTACTAAGTTAATATCACTATATCTATAGATTTCTGCCCCAGAATCTCTAGCTATTGCTATAGATATGCTTAGCTTAAAATTACGGAAGTATCTAATATTATTATAGAAGTGGGTGTCTGCTATAGTATTATACCCCTAGGCGTTAATTAAAGACAGATCCGGATAATCCTGTAATAATATTAATAATATTAATAATATTTTTATAGCCGCTGCTGTAGCTTGAGGTTGGTCTAGATCCTTAATCTTTTTGGTAGTAGACGAAGCTAATGGAGACGTCCTTAACCTAGGGCCTTCCCTTTTAATCTACTTAAGCCTCCTATTATAATACTGCTTATTTATTAGGACCTTAAGCTATTCCTAACACCTCTATAAACATTTATTATTTAGTACAAAGTTCGGACCTTAAAGAGACTAAAACAGTTACTTATAATTCTTTAACTTATGGGGTAAACTATAAGCAAAGCACTTTACCTTAGGTAATTAAGAAGGTGTTAGGGTAGTAGATATTATAGGATCTACAACTGGCTGCCCTAAGAGTATAGTATAGGCATTACATCCCATATTCAGATGCTTATAGAGGAGGTTAAATTCCTTAATTATTGTTAATATTTTAAGCTTCTCTAACCTCTTTGCTACCTTCTAGATAAAGGCATAATATAGAGCTAGACAGATCTCCTCATAGTCCTAGATAAAGGCTTATACAACACTGCCTTCTATTGCCTCTATTAACCCTTCCTCTAGCTCTTTGCCGTTTTGTATAATAGTAATATAAAGCTAAAGCTATAATTCTAGAGTCTGGCGTTTAGGCCCTTATTTCTATTTCTTAAAATCATCTAATACCATTTACTACAACATAGCTTGTGACGGCTTTGCTACATTTTTTAGCTGCCTCAAAATCAAATATAGTGTAGTAAGGTTTTTAAGATATCCTAAGAAGTTGGTGCCTATAGTAGTATACAACAGTGCTGCAAAGGTGTAGAGCTTCTCTTCCCGTTTTATATAGTCCTATTATTAGAGCTTATAGAGCTTAAAGAGCATTCTCTATATCTCTAGAGATTGCGGAGTTTATTATCCTTATTAACTCAATAACCTAGGTGTAGCTATTCCAGTAGACGCTAGAGTTGCTGCTGAAGTTATAGGAGCTGCTATTGGTGTTACAGAAGCTACTGCTGGTGCTACAGGAGCTGCTGCTGGTGCTGTAGAAGCTGTAAAAGCTGTTATAGGTACTGTAGGAGCTACTGCTATTAAAGGTATAGCTGGCTTAGTGTTTTCTTTAATTTTATTCTCCGTCTTATCTAGGTTAATATAGTCCCAGATCTTCACAAAACTTGCTTCTTAGCGGATAAATTAAAACTATATAGGCCAGTCTTTCTAGGTTAGTAAAAGAGGGTTTATAGAGTCCTTGGTTGCCATATTAGCTTTTGTTTTAAGGTTGTGTAAAGAGACGCGCTTACGCGTAAAGCATGCGATATTTCGTGACGAACTATGCTTAAAGAGGCTTAGTGGTAGTTATCTAGCCACTAAGATCTCCTTAGTGCTCAGAAGGTTACCAGGCTTATAACTTTCAGCCAGGCAGGTATCACGACAAATAACTTAAGCTGGCTGGTAGGTAGAGACACAGAATTATACAAGTAATCTGTCTTATTTAAGGTGGCTCTAAGAGCCCTAATATACTTAAGAGAATTGACCCCCTATAGGGGTCCCTAGAGAGTGATGATACAGGTTGAAACTAGACTAACACTGTCTGATACGGACGTCAAATAGCACCCGTCGCACCTCTGTAATAAGGCTACCTCCGTGGCCAACACTTAATAATCCTTCTTAAGCTGTTTCCTAGTAAGCGTAGCTTGCTCTTTAGCCTTCTAAGCGGCCTCTTTAGTGGCAATAAGCTCCCTTATTACTCCTAAAGTAAGAACTAATTCAGTAGAGAGTACGTTCCATTTACGCTTCTTCTTGGCCTTCCTCTCCTCAGTACATTGCCAAAGATTATTGTTTTTAACTTATATAAGCTTAAGGCCTTCCTCTAAGGATTGTAAGTGTTGCATTAACTTTAAGACAACTGCCTCTATTGCCTCCGGTGTAGTTTCTGGATAAAGGATTGTATATATGTACCAAGCTTAAGCGTACTCGCTATCTGGTAGGGGAGGATGTATAGGGGAGGATAAGATTGTTATCTCTGCGTAATGAGGTGGAGGCGTAGATAGCTTAATAGATGTAGGCTGTTTAGAGCAGCGCATAAGGGCTTGATTTAGGTTAAAGGGAAGAAGTCCTGTGGCCTTAAAGGCGCTCCTAATCAGCTCTTTAGTATATACCTATGGCCGAATCTTACCTAGTATCCGCAGAAAATAGTCTCTGTTAATACTAGTAATACCACACGCCGCATATTTATTAACCTTTAATAAATAGAGTTGCTTAAGAACTGAAAAGATAACCAGATCCAAGGGCTGAAGAAGGTGTATTAAATGCGGCAGTAAGCAAATTAGTATAATCTTCTTCGACCAGTAAAACTTAACAAACTTAATATTAACGTGGCTACTATGGCCGTCCATAATTAACAGTTAATAGCCGTTGTATTTTCCGTCTTCTATTGTCCTCTCCCATACCTTAGTTTATTAGGTATAGCGCTCAAAGTGCTCCAGCCACTGTACCCCAAGCTCTTAATTTGACCACCTATTTTTGCTTATTGTAATTATACACTCGCCTACAGCTTCCTCTACTTCTTGCCATAGCGATTCTGTATATTGGCGTCCTTTGAAAATAATAAATGGTGGAATTATCCCCCTCTGCATACCAATTGAATTAATTTGTGAAACCCACTCCCGAGAGCCGTTAATTGTCTTAAAGTTGATAACATTACCTCTTAACATGACTACTTTGGCGCTATATGCGAAGCCTATAGTATAGCCAGTCTCATCTATATTCTATATGTCAGCGTCATCAATATTATACTGAGTCTTTGCATTTAAGTAGTTGGTAAAAAACCTCTTGATTAAAGCAGGATTATTGCCAGTAATAGCGCGCTCTAAGCTAATTAATTGTATATAGCAAGTACGAAGCTCCTCCTGCCGTTTTAGGAAGCTGTATATCCATTTTATACCAAGTGGTGTAACTTAGGTGTGAGGGAGGTTGGGGTTTTTACGTTAGAGAATAAGTGTCGCAATTATTTGAACTGTATAGTATTAACATAGAAACCCAGCTTTAGCAAGATAAATACAATGTTGAATAATTGCTGCCCCTCTAGCTGGAGTAATACGATACTAATTGATGTGGGCAACTTAAGACGACTGTAATTTGCCTTAGAGCCGGCGGTGGAAAGTAACTGGATTAACCTTGTGGGCCTTCGCACAAACTTCGGCGCTCTTATAGAGACTTATTATTTGCCAGGCTGTTAAAGCTGCTTATAAACAATCTTCTGCATCTAGAGCACACGGCTAGCGAGGCATGGCTTTAGTAATATAGAGTTCTGTACAAGGAAGTAAGGAGAAAAGTTAATATGTTAGTATTGCCGGCTCAGCTAAGCGCCCGCTTAGTTGCTAAGCCGCACGTAACATATACAACCCCCGTTAATATTCGCGGATGTTAACAGCCAAGCCTACAGCCACATCGTGAATATCTTTGAATGTCTTTACCCCCGCTAATTAAGTCGCTGATGCACGCATACTATTAGCCCATTAGCTTAGCCGTACGCCATGTATTTACCCTATGCAGTAAGGTTACTTATTTGCGTCGCTAAGTGGCCGGTAGGGGTAGGTATACTTTCTCTACCTCTTTTCCCCGGTCTACGTCTGCGTATATATAAAAAAATAGGAACCCTCCCTTAGGGCGCCACTTCTCCAGCAGCGTCCTATTCTTAAAAATGGCGTTAATTAGTCGCGTAGAGATTAACGTCGCAAATAATACCGAACTATGTGCCAACGCGCAGAGCATCCTCGCCCTTACGCGTGCTAAGAGGCCTAAAAACACGTCTCTAAATTATAAGCCGAAGTAGAAGGAGTTTAAGGTAAGTAGGCAGGTGCTTTATAGAGTAGTATACTAGCTAATGCGCGCCTTTTCCTCCTAGGCCTTCTACAAAAAGAAGCAGTACTATAACAGCAATACCATTATAGAAGAAAAGCTTCTCCTTTTCCTTGTTAAGGAGGTTGTAGGCCGGCCACTAAAAGCGAAAAGCTGTAAGGTTAGTGACGACGTACCCTAGGACGAGACGCGGCTCTCCTGGCGCTTAGTTCGCGGCTATATTACGGCCCTAACAGACCTCTACTGGGCGCAGAAGGCCATGGGGATAAACAGTCACCAGTCCCCACAGGAGGATAACGTTAGGGAGTACCTAAAGATTCTATAACGGAGGGATGTGTAGTGGGAAAAGGACCAGTTTGCGGACAAGGGTAGAGACATACTGCTCGACGAATATACAGAGGACGAGTTCGAGAATGTCTACCGCCAGCTATAGGCCCGCGGAGACTCCTCGCCAGAATACTACCTCCGCACGCTCGTGGATATCCTGCTAGGCCACTATATACTTACCCGCGGCGGCAATAGGCGCTCCGCTGAGATCTCAGACCTATTTACCTTTAAGTTTAAGGGCGAAGGCCCTACGCGCTGTATACCCCTAATATTTACTACACGCGCTAGTAAGTAGAACTAGCACGGCTGCCTTAAGACTATTAGGGCTCTATATAATAAGAAGCCACTTATCTGCATGCTTAGTGGGCTAGCTTTTTACCTTCTATATTACTAGGACCTTAGTAACAAGCCGTTTCTAGACTTTAGTAAGTAGTTAGTGTAGTATAATATCCGCCTAATTAAGAGCAGCGCTAGGGACCGTAAGGCGGCCTTCTTATATAACTTATAGTAGGAGTAGGTTGCTAAAGCGTTCTAGTACATTGGTGTCTTTTTATAGAAGAAAACCTATATTGGATAAAGCGCTAGTGCTAAGACGGCAGAGCTAAAAGGGGTTAGTAAGGACCAAATTAAACGCGCTAGTAGGTGGAACCAGGAGCAGATAGTTGGCTACTACTTAAACTCGCTACTACGGGAGTTTATGCGGACAATAGCTGGCCATACACCGTAGATAGGCTGCTTTAAGATTTATAGGGCAAGCGTCACCCCCCCTAATATACTACTGTCAACAATCTGGCCAGAGCTAGACGTCTAGAAGGGTTGGTTTAGCCCTTAGGTTAGCTAGATTAACAACCTCGCAGCTATAGACACCATAAACCTCCTATTCTACCTTTAGGAGGTTATCCTATAGGACTTAGTAGTTCTCTACAAGATGTTCCCAAGCAGCCCTATATAGAACTACCCCGTCTTCTAGCACAAGGCCTATCTACCCTTTATATAGAAGGTCAAAACCTACCTATAGCAGGAGGAAGAAGGCCCTAACTAGCTATTAATACTCTACTAGGCCGTGCCGGCTATCGCGGACTACCTAAAGACTATAAACACCTAAAATAACCAGAGAGCACATAAGAACGACTAGAGAGTATACAAGCTGTAGGTATTAATTGACTATATAGCTAAGTCCTAGTAGGCGCAGTCTTTGCAGCTTTAATTGCTTATATCTAGTAGCCTTACCTTTTAGCTTAAGGTCCCTTTAGTATAGCTACTAATAGTATATCTACCAACAGCACGTCTACCGACGGTATATCTACCAATAGCATATCTATTAGCGCCTCTATCTATTGCGGGATTAAGTTAGTATATATTGGCCTAGGTAAGCGCTGTAGCTTCCCCTTTACCAGCGCCGCTATAGCTATAGCCGCAGCCGCAGCTATAGCCGCAGCTATAGTAAGGGCCCAAGTCTAAGCTTAAGCTTAAGCTCCAGCCTAAGCAGCCGCCCGTGTATTATATATGCCGCACAGTAAAGTCCGTACGGGCCCTTTAGCGCGAGTGGACTGAGGGGCTTAGAGGTAATCCTTTTATAGCAGCGCTAGATTCTAAATAGGGTAGTAAATAGTAGGCTGGCCAGTAGAGTAAGCTTTAATAGTACTCCCTACGGCTTAAAGTTATTAAGGAGATTAAGAGGGTTATATAGGCCTAAAGGGTTAGTAAGGAAGCGGCTATATAGTAGGTTAATCTACGGCAAGAGTAAATATAGTGCTTACTAGATTAGCTTTATAAACGGCTTTAAGTAGGTAGAAAAGCTATTAAATAGTATATATCTATAGCCCCTTAGGGGCTCATTTTAGTAAGATATAAGTTTAGTGGGGTGCTTATATAATGGCGGTGTAACGGAACCTTGTAGCAGGAACTACGGTGGGTCCTATTATTGGGCTAGGTATATAGGTAAGAACAAAATAATAACGTAATAATAACTGGTGGAGTGGTTACCCAACAGATTAACTCCAATTATATTCTAAGATTTACTACAAGGAGAGAACTATCTATGGTAGGGACTGAGGTCCTTTAAATACACAACCATACGCCTAAGAAATCCTCTCTTGTATGTGAGGTACGTGTTGTCTATGTTAAATATAATATCCCTTTCATTTAACGCAGTTAACGCATTTAACACTATATAACCTTAGTTACTATTCCTTATTATATAGTTCCACTGGATCCATCCTAGTCCGTACCTATATTAACCAACTAGCTTCTGCCGACTCTTCTCCAAGTAGTTATAACATTGTACTTAAAGCGTCCGTAACACTATTTCCCTCCTCTTTATCTTCGTCCTTGAAGATTTCTAATATCTCTAAGTTGTCTACTAGAGGTGTAATATCTGTTTAACTATTCTGGTTAATATCCATACTTATTATGCCTAAAGCTTCTTCTTCTCTTTCCTGGGTTAAGCGTCGCCTTTATACAGTTTCCTCCATACTGTTACTAGGCGAGGTGATAGCGATTCCCTACTCTTATTGCGCTAAAGAGGGGTTAGTGTGCGTTACACTAGCGAGTCCCTCATCTTAATAACCCTTCTTTTACTCTAAGTGTACTAAAGCAAACGTTTAATTGTTCTGTGATGTTCGCTCTATCTCTAACGCTAAGTATACGCGTCCTATAATTCTTAACAGTCTTTAAGTTCCCTAAGTAACTTATTATAGGGTCTCGTGTTTAATCTACCGCTATAAAGCTTAATAGTAAGCTGGCCTCCGCGCTACTTAAGGTTTAACATGCCTTAGAAGAATCCACATACGTCCTTAAAGCTTAATGTTTAGCTTATACTCGTCTTTAACGTCTTAAACATATCTGTAAGAAGGTCCGTTCTAAGGAGTAGAAACTTATTTAATAGGGTTTGTCTAAGCTAGGTAACAAAAGGATTGGCTCTCCTTCTACAATAGAAATAACTCTAAGTAGCTTGGCAATTGCTCCTCCTAGGTCCCTCTTAGGTGACTTATTCTTTAGCAATCCTTCCTTATTAATATTGCCTAACCTACTCTCTTCCAATACTCCTATACCTTTCCTATAGCGTTCCTTAGGTTGCTTAGTGGTTCCTAGGTAGTCTTACTATAGCCTATCTACTTTACTTTATACTATGTTTCGTTATCTATATCCTTATAACTAATAATCTTTAAAACTTGCTATTTATCCTCCTCCTATCCTCTATATATGTCTGCCTTATAGACTGGTGGTTTAATATTTCCATATACTGGTTCCAATATTGCAACGTATTATATAGGGTAGATTTTTATTTTAGCTAGTAGGTTTAACTTATATATAACTAATAAAATTCTTTACTTAATTTTAAAAGGTCCTAGTCTAACATAGTCTAATTTCTTACTTAGTCGTTAACTCTTGAAATTTTTGTATAGTAGCTATACTTTATCCCCCTTCTTAAGATCTGGTCCCTTAGATCTCCTAGCATCATAGTACCTTTTTATTCGTTTTTGTACTAGTTTAGCTGTTTCTTTAAGGTCTACATAAAGATTCATTAACATCTCCATTCTTTGCTTAGCTGTGCTACTTATCTTTTTTACTTAATATGGCGATAACGATATTCTTAGCTTATATCCGTAATTCGCCTTAAATAGTAATATCCCCATTCCTTCTTGTGGTGTTGTATTATATGCAAACTATATAACTAGTAATAATAATACCCAATTATTCTGTGCGTAATTAATATAATGCCTTAAATACTGTTCCAGTGTCTAGTTTAGTCTTTCCGTTTATCCATCCGTCTGCGGATAATACGCTGTAGATATTACTGCGTAAACTCCCTATTCTGCCAGAAATACTTCCTAAAATGCTGCTATAAATCTTAGATCTCTATCCGATATAATCTTATCTAGTGCTCTATATCTTACAAACACTTCCTTTATATAGATCCTAGCGACATCTTCTACTAATATCTCTTTAGTGCATGCTATAAAGTATCCCTACTTTGTTAGCTTATCTACTATTACTAAGATTACGTTATGATCTTGTCCTATAATAGGATCTCTTAACTTTGGTAACTTAACAATAAAGTCCTATAATATAACTTCCTATGGTCTTCCGGGTATCTTAATAGGTTATAGCCCTCCATATAGCTTATACCTTGTCGGTTTATCTCTTTAGCAATCTAGATATTTCTTTATAACTTATCTTGCTAGTTCCTAAATTCCTTAAATAATGTACTCCTTTTAAAGTCTTAATACTAAGCCTGTAGCTCTATTATGTTTTTATATTATTCCCTTATAGAATTCCTTAATAAACTCTTCTGTAATAGACTTAGGCATATATATTACTTCTCTATTTTCGTATTGCTCTAAGTCTAGATCCTCTACCTATACTTTTTAGATTTTTTGTGTCTAATTACTCTCTAGTAATTTATGGATCTGACTTTCCTTAGTTGCTGTGATCTTTGGATAATTATACCTAATTAATCTGTTTTAATTCTTTTATAACAAAGCTCCTAATAGCTTTTTATTACTTTATAGTTTAGCCTTTCTGCTTAAAGCATCTACTCGTATATTGTCTATACCCTTGGTATACTAAATTTTAAAATAGTATTTTATAAGCATTTCCGCCCATCTAACCTGTCTTTGGTTAAGTTTCTTTGTTATTAGGAATCCTGTAAGGTTCTTATAATCCATCCTAACCATAAATAGTTTCTCTATACCTTGCAAGAATGCTCTCTATTCTTTAAGTGCTATAACTATACCTAATAACTCCTTATTGTAGATGTTATAGTTTAACTCTAGTAGTGTTATCTTTCGACTGTAGTATACTACTAGGTGCCATTTATCTTGATGTTTCTGTATAAAGCACGCCTCTAGTGTAAAGTCTAATATATTTGTTTCTATAACCGTCTCTAGACCTGGTTAATAGATTTTAAGAACTAGCTCCTAGGTAAATAACTCTTTAACTCTTTTAAATAGTTCTTATTGCTTCTTTCCCTATACCTATAGTTCTTCTTTCTTTGTTAACTATGTAAACGGCTTAATATCCTGTAACTATTGCGCTATAAACCTTCTATAGTAATTGCAAAACCCTAGGAACGATTTTAACTATATAATATTCTCTGGTTCTTGCTAATTTACTATAGCCTTAATCTTCTTTAGATCTATGCTAAGTTGGCTTAGTTTAATAATAAATTTAACAAAATTAGTCTTTCTGGTAAAGAACTTGCATTTCTTAATTGCTACTAGCATTTGTTCTTCTTATAGTCTCTTTAAGACCTATTTAATATGTTCTCTGTGTTCTTCCTTACTCTCTAAGTAGATGATAATGTTGTTAAGGTATGCTATAATAAACTTATCTAGGTGTTCTTCTAATACACTATTAATTCGCTTCTGGAACGTTACTGGTGTATTTATAAGCCTAAACTGTATAACTAACGGCTTATATAGTCCTTTCTTTAACCTAAAGGCTGCCTTCTATTTATTGCCTTCCTTAATCCTAATCTAATAGTACGCCTATCTTAGATCTATCTTTGTAAAGATCTTTGCGTTGCCTATTCTGTCTTAGATTTCGCTAATTAAGGGTAAAGGATATCTATCCTTTCTAGTGATGCTGTTTAACTGTCTATAGTTTATATACATCCTGAGTTTTCTGTTTTTCTTTAGGATAAACAGTACTGGATATTCTGCTAATAACTATAATGGTTTGATGTATCCCTTTTATAAGTTCTTCTAAATAAACTCCTTAAGCGCTACTAACTCTATTTTAGTAAGCTTATAGATTAAAAAGAACTTTAGACTTATTCTCTTTTCTAATTCTATCTTGTAGTCCTAAGCTGTATACTCTAATAGCTTTTCACTTTCTAGTGACCATAACTTTTTACCATACTTGTGGTATCTCTTTGGTATATAACTTAAGCCTTGCTCAGTCTCTTTATATATCGCTCCGACTTAGTACTATACTAACTTGGTTTACTGTCGCACTTTGCGCTATTATATATCCTTAATATTAACCTAACCTGTAACCTAATTAATCTTTAGATTGTATTTTTGTAACTAAGGTATTCCTAGTATCGCCTTGTCCTGTCCTAATAGTAGGATATTAAAAGACATTCTAACTGGTCTCCCTTTAATAGTTATCTGAATAGGTCCTATTTTAAGATTAATAATGCCTCCTCTATAGGCTATCTGATCTCCTAAAATTGTTATAAGTGGATATAGGTGTTTCTTTTGTCTATATAGTAACCCTATTCTTTCTACTGCCTTTAGTGATATGTGGTTCCTAGTTGCTCCACTATCTACTAACGCTTTAAACTGCTAATCTTGCTACTTAGCTTTTAAATTTAGGTGCTAACCTTAAATTTCTTTAAGGGTCTAAGGCTCTAATACTAGTTCCCTCTGGTTTTATGCGCCTCCCCTTTTCCTAACTATTGGCTGCTCAATCCTGTCTGTACTTGGTCTAACTTTAGCCAATACTTAGTTTATTTCTTTTCCTCTATATACTATAGACAAGTGTTCTCTGGGCACTTCTACTACTATTATCTATCTAGGTATTCTTCCGTAAGGAATCTTCCTAGTTAAAGTGTTAAGTCCCTTTAACCTTATACTTCTACTAGGTGCCAACTATATATATACTTAGTGTTCCTAAACCGCTTTTCCTCTAGTACCTAATATATTTTTACTAGGTACTTCCGGTTCTTATCTTTAGGTGCTCTATATATACTATATATGTTATCTACACAAGCTATCCACAATAGTGTATAATACGCTATATGTTTTAGGTTAACTCTTAGTTTATCTTTGTTCTTAAGTTTAAACCTATACCTAGTTAACCTAACCACTGGTATCTCTGCTGCGGGTACTAAGATTTATTGCTTACTTCTTTAGTCCTTAGATCCTTCTTCTAGGTTCCTTAATATTATGATTAATACTCCTTTAATATAACTTATATGTTTCTCCGTAATGGGTTGGTCTTAGACAACTTTTTTATTTAGCTATATATAAAAATCTGCCCATTTATTATTATGTCGTTGCCTATACCATTTCCCATATAACTGGTTTAGTGTGTATGGTCTATCTATTAGAAAGTACCTTGTTATCGCTGTATTATAACATCCTTTGGTATGTTTTTCTTTAAATCTGGTTAGAATATTTAGATTTTCTTCTTGTTCCAATTTATCTAACTATTTTACCCTAGGTGTTCCTATACTTGGCCTATTAGTAACTCTTTGTATAGGTACTCTATCCCTTATACAACCTGGTATAGCTAACCTCTTATCTAGCTTTTGCTTTTGCTATATAATAATTCTTATTTTAAACTTATCTATAGTTTCTTGTTTTCTGTATCTTGTAGCTAGATCCTTATAGTCGTCTTACTTTTTAATCCTGGTATTAACTATTTAATCTTTAGGCTAAATACTATGTTTACCTAGGATTGCTAATGTTTTTATTTGTTCTCCGAACTTATAGTTTTTAAACTTGCGTCCTATACTCGTTTGTTTGTTGCTGAACTAAGTTACTGCCCTTTCCTATTGGTTTTTGTCCGTTGTGGGTCCTTAGGTGTATTTTATTTTACCTTAAGAATCTTAAGCTTCTCTTATCTCTGCTTAAGAATCTTGAGCCTATGGCCTTTTACCTTTATTAAGTAATAAGCTAGCACTAGTAGTTATCTACTTGCTTAGTTTCTTCTAAACATTACTCCTATTGTCTTATAAAGCGATGGAAATTGTATCTAATGGTGTTGTAATACCTGTTACTGAACCCTATTTAGTAATAGTCTTAGTCTTTACTTCTATTTCGACTTCTCTAAGGTCTGTATGCTCCTAGTAAGCTACCCTTATTGCCTTATTATCAGTAAATGCTTTGCCTATGTTAAATTTATTATCTTTAATGTCCGATCTGCGAGCTGGTTCACTGGTTCCTTTAAACTTTAATAATAATGGCTCCTATAGCTAATAGCTTGCGCTATACTTAGCGTCCTTATAAATTTGGTATATGTTGTTGTAATAATACGCAAAACTGTTAATTAAACATTCTTTTGTTCCTTATAGTGTACCATTATTTCTCTATACGTATGTGCCGTCTGCTGGCCTAGTTCCCTTTACTATATAGTTACTTTAATTACCTCTATAGTCTCTAGCGAAATAACCCTATTTTCCGCAATTTATATAAGCCCTATCTTTAAACCATCTTTTTTGCTATAGAGTCCGCCTAAATATCTTCTGCTACTAAGATCCCTAGTTTGGCCTCTGCTCCTAGGTCCTTTAATTACTTAATCCTTAATCTCTAGGTTTCTATAGTTTCTTTTCCCACCTTTAGGTTTCTTTGGTACCACTTAGGTCTATTAGCTCTGCGCTATTCTATAGTTTTTGGCTTTATATCTATTGTTGCGTACTCTGCGCCTTATACAACTATAGAACTCTGTCTTGCCCTCTCTTAGCTTGTTCCCTTTAGTAGATCCTATTATTAATCTTTATTAACTAATCTATTAACTCCCTTAGAGTATCCGCATCTTCTA
>Ga0307507_10005312_pt1 | contig 21318 bp, 5 predicted proteins | sample 7_EM_MG_FD_207223 | JGI IMG/M metagenome (GOLD analysis project Ga0307507, IMG submission 207223) | Populus trichocarpa ectomycorrhiza microbial communities from riparian zone in the Pacific Northwest, United States - 7_EM | ecosystem: Host-associated > Plants > Roots > Unclassified | place... | reverse complement strand
ACGTCTGATACGGATCCTATCTAGGCCCACGCAGACACTTGCCGTCGCAGGGGGGAAAACTTGTAAATTGACAGGAAGAAAACCCTGCTGTGTAGGGGACGGAAAAACCCTATGAGCCACCTCAATACTACAGTATTAAAGAATAACGTTATAGACGTTTTTAATAATCGTATAATAGCTAGAGGCGCTATTGCGAAGTGTCCCTCCTATTTATTAGGCAGTAAAGTTACGCCAAATATATAGTATAGGACTAATAAGAAAGGATTATAGATTAATATTTTAAAAGTTAAAGATAATAGTAAGCTAAGGCTCTATACATTAAATCCCATACTAAAAGGTTCTACGGAACTATACTAGAACACTAAATTGCCTATAACACTTATAATTAATTATAGACCGGTATAAAGGCTTAGAAGTAGAGTTGTATAAAAATCCCTATATTAGCCTAGGTAGTTACTAGTATGCTTCTAAAAGGCTCCTAACAGGTCTCCTAGCAATCCTTACGTCTTTTCTCTAGTTATGTTTTTTCCTTATTAAGGTTTTTTAGGAGTTTAAAGCAGGGGTTAGATAGATAGATAATATATAGCGGCATACTAATATCTCTCCAACATCTCCCCAAACCCCTTCTGGGATAAGCCCTTATAATCTCCCTACTGTAAGGTAATAGTGATTAGGGGCCAACTGTAAGAAGGGGGGGGGCAATATAAGGGATATTATTGCGGTTACCTTAGGCTGCCCTTAGGACAACCTTTGGACGCCCCTTAGATAGTCGCCGGTTATATGCTAGAGGCACGTGCTTATAGTATATAGTCTCCACGATCCTAAAGGCCTTACCTCCTTAAGGATTTATCTCTCTTACTAATCTATTCTGTTCCACAATTATGCCTTATAGCCCCTTGTCTACAAAGTCCCCTCATAAAAACCCTATAAAAAACCTTAATAAGGAAAAATTTTAGAGGGAAAAGAGTATCTTAATTTTGCGTATAAAGAGACAGGTAGTATATATGCGCGGCGTAGAGATAATAAGGAACTTTAACTGGCAGTTAAAGTTATTTAATTAGTTAGATTTGCCTTGCTAAGACTCTCCTATATTTAACTAAGCTAATAGTGTGGGAGGGTACGACCCTCTCTTAGACATGAAATTACGGTATAGTTAGTCTATTAGTCAGTTGTAATCAGCCAGTAGGAAATTAGTTAGTAAGAAAGGAAGAAAAGAGTGTATTAAAGGAAAAGTATATGTCTATTAGTCCTGTCCAAGTTATTAAAGACTCTGGGGCTCTAGACCAATCTATATAAAATATATGGAAGGCCTAGGCTCTTCTAAAGCTATACCTAATCTAGATGTTAAATCTAGGAGGCTAAATTATACTACCACATACCTCCCCTACCTAAGTTGTTATCCCCTAACGACTTCCGAAACCTTATACTCCTGCCTATCTTTAAAATAAAGGTGTAGTAGGTAACCATATACGCTCCTTACCCTTACCATGAACCTAAGATGGTGAGTAAGGAGACTCCGTTCTGGTTGAATAAGACCGCTCTCGTCTACCTGGCTGGGTAGTATAAGAGGTATCAGACTAACGGCTCTTAGATAATATAGCTTTTTTACGCCCTTCTACCTGCTTAGTTCTGTCCTATAATTCCTTAGGCAACTCTGCATAACTCTATCCTTCTGCAACAATAGGAGGCACAATACTTGGATCTACTGTAATAGTTAAAGGATTGATTCCATAGTTAATATAGTAGAAGTATAAGCGGCTATTAAAACGCTCTATTTTAGTTATATGCATAAGCTGGAACGCATTCTTGTAGTTCTTGACAGCCCTAAGATGGTAGGAATGCATCCATTTTCTAACTTCGTTCCTATTGCCAGCAAGAAGAAGGTTACAATCTTAAATTACCACTAGAGAATCCTACCGTTATCTACTAAGAAGGGCGTTAGATAAGGCACTAGTGGTAGTAAGCTTAACTATAGCAGGGAAGCGGTATGGGATTATGCTGTAAAGATTAGCATGTCTAGATAGCGTGTGAGGTGGTGCCTTTAAGTCTTAGGAAGTATCTACTAGCTCTGCCTAAGTTCCTCCTTTTGTAACCTTAAGGTTATTATAATTGTCTTAAATACTAATAAACCATAATAGTATCGTTCGCTGGGTTCTAGTTAAAGGTCCTTTTGCTCTATAAGGAAGGTAAGGTATAGTTATATATATATCTCCTTTCTTATACGGCTAAGCTACCTAGTTGGTCGCATACTTTTCTACGTCCTTAGTGGTCCAGTCTTAATTAGAGATCTTATATATAAATTTGTTGCCCTTAGTTAATCCTTATGCTTTAAAATCTACCTACTATAATTTTAAGTAATAATGCATACTAGGCAGGATAATTGTGTAGTTGTCCTTAGTTTTATTATCTAGAGAAACGCTCCCTTAGATTATATTAGCACCACGTCCACTCTCTAAGAGAGAGGGAATATTAACGTTAATATAGTAGAAAGCTGTGGAGTCTCCCTTAACCGCGAACTTTGCATAGTAAGGGTAGGAGATGAGTTGCTACTAGCTATTAGGCCTAAGAGCGTAATAGAGATAGTAGTGTTAAGGATCTTATCTTATTAGCTACTAGTAGAGACTATAGACCATCGTTCTTAACTAGCTATAATTTAGCCGTCCATTAATTAAACACTGGTAATAATGGTATATACGCATTTCCTTATTAATTATTACTAAAATGCTAGAATCCTACTACTATCTAAATATATTTAAAACCACGGATCCGTCTTACTGCTATATATCTTAGTTATCTAGTAATAGTATCCAATTAAGCAACGCCCCTCTATTGTAGGAAAACCTTAGTGCTGAATTATAAATAAACTTATATAGTCCTAAAGAGTTAGATAGAACTAGAGGTCTATAAGCTTTTCTAAACTAGGAGTATATGGTAGGATCTATCTTTATAGTGCTAAGGTAATTATAAGTGTGGTATATTAAACGGAGTCTGTAGTATAGTGCGGTATAGTTTAGACCCTTTATTGATAAACCTATATGTCCTCCTATAGCTTGTGTATATATCTAGCAGACCTTATATATCTTTAGGTTAAAACCAGCTACCCTATACTAACTGCGCAAAAGCTTTATAACCTTGGTTAGTTTAATTTTAGTGGTTTAGTTTAGGGACGCTTTAAAATAAGCTGGTATGTTATCTTTATAGTTATACCCTCTTTTTAAACGGAGTATTGCTATAGTATTTATAGTCTCCTTAATATACTCCTTATTATCTCTAGGCTTAATAATATTTTTATTAAATATTAATTCTACTCCTAGCCCTTCTACTTCTGGGTAAGTAACTATTAGCCCTCTCTTTAGATTCCTTCTTAAAGAGGATACTAGTAGCCGTAGGGGTAAGCTAATAGGCGTTTTAGCTGCAAGAATACTTTTATTTACGGAAGATAAAGGCAAGTTAACTAACATAGGTAATTCTTATTAAAATAGGCTTGATATAATACTAACACCTCCTCCTTAAATAGGTGTTAATGGTTAAAAGGCTAATAGATTTATTATATTAGAAGTATATTAAGAATATGTTTATAGTATAAGAGCTAAGCTCTCTCCTACTTACCTAACTCTAATATTAGTAGCCTCTGGTTCTATAGTAGTTAGTTTTTTACTTCTTGGCGGTAGGTTCTTATTTAAAATAAAGAAGCCAGTTAAGTATCTTCCTAAACTATACTTATTCACCACCTTGTTTAATATTACCTATCCTAATATCTTAGGCGCAAGCGCGAAATTGGTTAGCTATAGTTAAGTAGTGTTCTTAATACCGCGTTCTAGATAATTAAGCCTTTTAACTAGGGCCTTATTAACTTAAGCCGTTACTTTATAAAGTAAATAGACGGTAAGCTTTTAGACGGTAGAAAGGAAGTAGTAGAAGACTATATGTTTAAGCGGTCCGTTAAGAACACCTTATCCCTAGGCTTTTTAGATAGTTTCTCTGGCCTTATTATACTAATTTCTTTAATCCTTTGCCATCTTACTAACGTTAAAGATGTCTTTAAAGATTAATAAGAATATGTCCCTTTTTAGAGATACTTGTAACCTATTATCCTAGTTAATAAAATTAACTACTACACTAGTAGTATCTGCGTAGTTCTCTCTTAAGAGTAGAATCTTATTATAGATTTGGATAAGTATAACCTAATGCTAATTAACTACGAAACCTCTAACTTCTATAAGGACGTCACTAATTTATTACTTAGCTCCTTTATATAGTACCAGCGGTCTACTTGATAAAGATATAATAAGTATACTATTGTTAATTCTACTTGGTCTATTCTTTAGTTAATTATAACTATCTTTAAGGTCTATTAAGGGTGAAAAGGTAAAGTTTTTAATAGGGTTTCTTAATCTAAATAGTCTACTAAATCTGGTGGCGGTATGGGGTTTTACTGGCTCTAATCGCTAAACGGACTAATTATAATTTTCCATCCCTAGGATGGAAAATCGCTATTAGCTTGGTAAAGGCGGTAAGCGGAACTAATATCTTTATAGTAAACGAACCTAAATGGTTGTACGTAAATATCCTTTTACCCTTACCTTACTGTCAACATATAACAGATTTTTATAACTAAAAAGGCAAATAAGAAAGCATAATAGAAAGAGCTTTAGGAAATACGGCAAATAAACAGATTATATAGCTGTTATTTAAGTCCCCTCCCCTACCTTAGAACTTAACTGTCCCCTAGTTAAATATTTTATACTTAGTTCTGTTAAACAATCCTTTTAGAATACACACTTCTTAAACTACGCGGCGTTGCAATATTAGTGGATTTTATATAATATCTTCCTTAGACTTTAGCTCTGCTGTTATCTCTTATAGTATAGTTCCGCCTAACTAGTTAAGCCAGTCCTCCTAGCGGACTTTAGATACCTATTATTAATAGAACTTCTTTAATCTATTTCCTAAAGTTTAGTCGCAGAATAGCGTGTCGTTAAGATCCTTAATTAAGTACTATCCCTTATATAGGTAACTCTTATATATACGGAACGGTCCTAGCTATTTTAGATCTAACTTATAACTGCTAGAATAATCTTGCTTAAGCTACGTGTTATAGAGTATAACTATATCTCTAACCTGAAATCCGTCCTGGCGAATGTGATAGGTATTATTAAAATACTCTTTATTTGCTGCTCTTAGCCGTTTTATACGCGCGATAGCCTCTTGTATATCTGCGTCTCTTTAGTTAAACTGCTTTGCATAAAGCGCTAGTAGCTCTGCAGTGGTCCGGACTATTTTCTAAGGCAGTGTCTGCCAGGTGGGTATGCAGAGTTTAATAGGAAGAATATGCTTATATCTGTATATAACTCTTGCTAGTGTTATTCCTATAGACCGCTTAATAGTTATTCTATCTGCCTATAAGATAGTATAAAGATTGTCTAGCTATAAGCCATCCATCTTTACCAAAGCGTCTATTATAGGTTTGTGGCCCTACTCTATTAAGCCTTACCCCTATAGGTGATATATGGAAGCCATAACCCTTTTAATATTGTAGAGCTCTATAAGCGTAGTAGTAATATTAGTATTCTCTCCTCTATTATCTATAGAGAGCTGTCTAAATACTCCCCATTAGCAGATAATATCTTTATAGAGGAAATTCGCTATGCTCTTTATATCCTTCTTTTAAAGGGCCCAAGCTTCCACCTATCTAGATATATACTCTTAAGTAATAGCCAGGTACCAGAATCTAAGACGGTTTAGTGGCATAAATATAATATCTACTATTACTTATTGCCATAAGGTAGACTCCTATATAGGGTATATTACTTTTTCTTTCTATCCTAGCTGTCGTTCCTAGTACTATAGGTATAACTTAATATGCTATAATATCTAATCCCATAGTCCTAGCTACTAATATTAATTTAAGACCCTCTGGTATGTTCCCTCCTATCTATAATATCTACTCTAATTATAAAGGCTCTTAATAATTTCTTATTAAGTGGTCTCGTTATTAACTACCCTCTGTATTAGCATGTTCTTAGACTATTAGCGAAAGAGCTATTAATTACGCACTAGAAACTTTAGTGTATGCTATTTAAACTTTTTAAATTCCTTAGTATTTATTTCTTTTAAATATTATAAGGTTACTAGCCATTTTGTAATCTTCTAAGATTTCTCTAAATATAAGTTGTCTAGTGGCAGATCTGCTTCTATTTTAAGAGGGCTAGCTATATATTCTAAGGCACTTAGCTTACAGTTAATAAACTCTTTAATATCCTTAGTTAGCTTATTAGGTTGTTTACTATTAGGCGGCCATTACAAAAGTCTATTAGCTAGGCTATTTTTCTTCCCTAGTATGTGTCTAATATTAAAGTCCCATAGCTAAATCTATGCTAGCCATCTTATTATTAAGACTCTAGGTAAATTAGTGGCGGTATAATTTAGTTGTGTAACTAAGGTATTTATGTCTATCTCCACTATAAAGCGAACGCCGTATAAGTATACGCAACACTTCTTTAACGTATATAGCAACGCCTAATATTTAAGCTTTCCTAAGTTATATTTCTATTCCGCTTAAGACTAGATGCCGCTCTTATATTAACATAGGTGATAACGACCTTATATGTCTAGTTATATAAGACTATACCCCTATCCATTCTTGCATCTATTAACGGCAAGAATAATTAGCCTTACCCCCTTACTATAATCTAGTTAAACTAGTGCAGGCGCGGTAGTAATTGCATACTTTAGAGTCTTTATAGCGGCAATCTGCTCTATACCCCATATAAATAGAACATTTACTTATAGCAGTTAGAAGATTGGCTCTGCCTTAATTGCAAAGTCTTCTACCCATATTTAGTAATACATAACGACCCCTAGGAAAGCTTAAGCGGATATAACATCTTTATAGTCTCTTTAGTAAATAATCTTTATAACTTTTAACTCTTCCAGATATTATCCTTTTCCATTACAGTAGTAACCAACTACTATAATTTTATTCTTATAGAAGTGAGACTTTACACCTAAGATTATATACCTAGCTCGTTCCAAATCTGCAAGCACTCTGTCTAGCTATATAATATATTCTAGAATGTATCTACGCACGCCTAGAAGACTCTCCTCTCTATTATATACTATCTGTAGACCTTTTACTGTAATATTATCCAGAAACGGCAGGGTATAGTATAGGATATATTGTTCTAGGATCTTAGTAATTATCCTTATAAACTAGGCTACTAAATTCGTGCCTCCTATAGGTACTATTGTTTATTATAAAAGTCCTAAAGGTATTATAAAAGCCGTTAGGTTCCTGCTTTTAATATTAAGCTTTAATTAGTTATAGCTAGAGAAAAAGTCTACTAGAGATATAACCTTATACCCTATAAACTCCTTAGAAAACTTATTAGCATATAGCGGCAGATTTATATCCCTAATAGTTACTTAGTTAATATTCATTGCCGTATTTATTAGTTAGTACTTCTTATATTCCTTCTTGCTTATAAGAAACTATAGATTCCTATATAGGCTTTCATAATACTCTAGAGTCCCTTAAGCTAGTTATTCTCGTAATATACTTATTACTTCTCCTTATAGGGCCCTTAGTATAGGAAAGTTTAGTACTTGCTATGCTTTATATAGCACGGTCTTAATCTTTAGTAGTGGAGTTACATCCCTACTAACGCGGCCTATTTTAGAGAATTCCTATACTAAAGCCTCTTCTCGGTTAAATAACATAGCCTTAAGAATCTCTTATTCTCTTAGCTAAATATCTCCTATAATTATGCGCTCTAATTATTCTGGCTTTAGTTATACACCGCGGGCTAGCTTAGTATATTATAGTTTAAGGAAATAGTTATATAGACCAAAAGGCAACCCCTAGATAGACGCCTTTTGTTAACGCAAGGCCACCTCTTACTATTTCACTATACCTCCCATAACTGTTCTATCTGGTGCTGATAAATTAACCAGGTAGACTTTATCTGCCTTTTATTTATATATAGTTACTATATTTATGGCGTTTTATTAGGCCTTACTCTAGTAGCCTTCTATTTATATTATAAACAGATCCGTTGTCTTTAATATTTAATATATAAGCGACCTAGCCTTTACCTTAAATACTAGCTTCTAATTCTTTCTTAAGTGTTTCTTTAGAACTTCCCTTAATGCTTTACTATTAAGCTCTCTCTATCTAATGTTTTATTTTTCTTCCTGCTAATAGCTCTGCCTAACAGATATCCAAAACGGTAAGTGTCCGTATTAGAGCTGTACCTCTTTTCCCTACTCCTTAATCTTAATATCCTCCTTATCCCAATATACTAGGTTATAAGTAACCCTAGATATAATCCTAGCGGTTGCACCAGTTATATATTTCCTAAACTATTGTCTATATTAATGCCTTTATCTAGTTTAAAGAACATTATATCCTTATAGGATGTTAAGAGCCTTATTTTAACTCTGCCATCTTCTAATTAAATAATGCAAGATACCTAGCCTGTTATGGTTTATTTTATTGCTAGTCTAGCCCTTACTAACTATAGTTTACTAAGTATTACCTTATATAACATTTCCCCTATAGCAACGAACGTTGTAAATATTAAGATATTACCTATTACTATAGGGACCGCATATACCAATCTAATAAACTTAGACTAAGTCCTATTAGCAGATATTAGGCGTGCACCCTATAGTTATAGGGGTAGGCTTAATATTGGTAAACCGTATTATAGAGCCACACTTTCCTTAATAAGGTTAAGCTCTGCTCTAGAGTTAATTAAGCACTTAGCCCTTCCGTCTCCTATCTGCGCTTCTACCTTTAGGCACCATCTTTAAAACTAGATAAATCCTGCTTCTTGTTTAATCTAATCCACCTTAGCAGTCATTAAGCCGGCTTAATTAACATGGAATGTTAGGTGTGCTAATAATATGGATACCTTAACATCTTCCTGCTTCTATTAGTAAGGCTCTATAAGAGGTAGTATAAGAGGCTTAAAGAATAGCCTTATAACCTTAGGCATGTACACAAGGCAGTCACTAATAGTAACTTTAATAGTTTTTAATAAGATCTTGTCTGCTATTACTGTTGGACTTAGAACGTTTCCCTTTAGTATATCTATTATCCTAACTAGCTTTAGTTGTGGTGCTTTGGCTATTGTTATTGCATCTACCATCTACTCTGTCTGTCTTAGCTGTTCGGTATAGTCTATTTTATTAATCTTATTATTGCTTAACAGTGGTTAAGGAGCCTGCTGTTAGGGCTATAGGGCGATTTGGACATGTCCTTCTGGTTATATATTTTAAACTACTACTAGTTGCTAACCAGATGGTTTTAGAGGCGGCTTTATTACTCTTACTTCCCCTTACAGTCTCCTAAGATTATATAACTATAGCGTAGGCTGTGACTGGGTTACAGCTCCTACCGAATTAATATATATTAACTCTACTTAGTATATATCCTCCTAGGACTTGCCAAGTTCCTCCTTACTTTTAGTGTTGCTTTTATCTATAAACTCTACCAAAGCTGCCTTTGGTTGGATACCTGTCCCTAGAGTGTTAGGATTAATATTTGCGTTCTACCTTAGCTAGTCTTTAAGGAACTAAATTTAATTATTACTTAGTAAATATAGAATTATATTTCCTAGACGCTTATGTGTTCTAGAGCAGATTTAATTATTCTTATTTATGTATATAAAACTATAATAAACCAATTCCTAGAGCTGTGGACACTAATTAATAAAATAGTAGGAACCCCCGTATCTATAACATATCTAAGCTTATATTAGGTATACGCTAAAGTTTCCTAGCCCTCTATACCTTCTTAGACCCGGCTTATATTGTTCTTATAGCGCTCCCTTATAGGGCAGCTGTGGTCTATTATTTAGTGCTAGTCTTAGGCCCATTTTTTAATGCACTAACGCCCTATTTAGGAGCTGTGTATACTATATTAGATCTTGGCGAATCCTATCTAGGAACGGCATTAAAGATATAATACCTACCAATTTAACTATCCTAAGATTAAGCTTCTAGAGCTAATTAGTAAGTTGCTCTAGTTCAGGATCTGCTTCTTAAGTCGTTTAATAAGTACTTGCCAACCCACTTAACTGGAAAACTATAGGTGGTTAAAGAGTAGTATCTCTTTGGTTGGTTATAGCTGGTTACTAATTATAGAATTGTCCAACTAGCTAATAAAGGCCTTGCTCCTTAGGATTTATTATTAATAACTAATCTACGCCCTTATACGAATTAAGACTGTCTTCTATAGCTCTCTTTATTAGATAGAAGTTAAAGGATTCTTATCTATCTGGGTTAGCTCCTGTTTTAGTTATGGTATACCTTTAATACTTAAATAGGAGTCCCCTTGCAAACCAGTACCCTTATTTATGGTTTTTTAAATTACTAGCCTCAGTAACCTTTTAGGAGATTAACGTAAACTGCCTATAGTATTTACGTATACTACTGGGTGGATTATTCCTATACTGCAGCATATAAGCTTCCAAGAACTCTACCATTTTAACTTGTTAAAAGTAGTTACTTTTTCTATAGTCTGTCCTAAGCTTCTTTATAAGTTCTATCCAGTTTTTAATTATAAACTTAGGCAGGCTGCGGATCTATATCCCTATCCAATAGTTGTAATACTCTAGAAGTCCTTAATGCTTCTTATTATCTGCAATATAATGTCGGATATATAGTTACTTATACTGTTTAATGAATTGCGATATATTTTATCCTATAAAGTAAGGGGTCCTAGGAGTTCCTAGAGCCGGCATAGGCTGGGCCATAATATATACCTTATCTTGTTCTATTAGTGGTCTAGTGGAAGGCAGCGGACCTACAGTTTCTCTAGAGATAGGCAGGTAGACATTATAACCCTTATCCTCAGTCTATTAAGGGTCGTCGGTCCCTAACATTACGGGAGTCAGGGTTGGTATTGCATGCCCTTGTTTAGGAGAGCTTCGCGGTTTAATAGGCTGCTTACTTTCCTCTCCCTTTCCAGTGCCTTTGCTGTTATTATAGAATAGACCTAACATTCCTAATAATCCTTTTACTGGTACTGTTGCCATTATTATTATAAATTTAAAGGTAGCTCCTATAAATGCGAGAATAATTGTATAGGCTATTGCAAATATAGTAAACGAAATGCAGAAGACTTTTCTCTGCCTTTCCTAGTATACTATAGTCCTCCCCTTTATCCTCTGTCTTGCAGTACTACGTACTCGCCTTCCTATTGCTATTTGCCGACTACCATTCCCGTATAGAGAACTTGGTATATATCGTTAATTCATTCCTGTGGAGGTAGCTGCGCACCGGTCGCTGATATATCCGTGCTTCTTCGCCTCCCTTTCCGTACATCCTTTTATTCCGTAGTTCTAGATTGTTCTAGATTGTTCCTATACGTCTCCTATGTATAGAATTGTGGATAGAGTACTAGACCTCTAATCTAAAGAGCTTGCTGTTGTCCCTATATGGAATGCCATAAAACATATAGGAGGGTACGACCTCTCTTAGACATAAAATTACGGTATAGTTAGTCTGTTAGTTAGTTATAATTAGCTAGTAGGAAATTAGTTAGTAAGAAAGGAAGAAAAGTGTGTATTAAAGGAAAAGTGTGTATCTATTAGTCCTGTCCGAGTTGTTAAAGACTCTAGGGCTTTAGACCGATCTATATAAAATATATAGAAGGCCTAGGCTCTCCCGAAGCTATACCCAATCTAGATATTAAATCTAGGAGGCCAAATCACACCACTATAATAGTAATTTTCTATACCCGGTATAGAAAATCCTAATTAGTCTGTTTAATACTTAGAGCTAGTAGAGCTTAACGTTATTACCTAAATTTAGTAGACTATTAGAAATATTCTAAAAGCTTACTTATATAAGTAGGTCGCTAGTACTTTGTGGGTAGGTTATAGGTTATTTATATATAGCCAGATTTATGGACGGTAAGGCTATATACCTATTAAATCCGCTACTGACCCTGCTTTAGCCTTACGCTATACTAGTATAGCGCTATATATACTTCGTGGGTAGGTTATAGGTTACTTATATATAGCCAGATTTATAGACAGTAAGGCTGTATACCTATTAAATCTACTGCTAACCTATACTTTAGCCTTATATATTATCTGCATAGTATATACATAAAATAGTATAAGTTATTAGTATAGGTTGCTGCTAGTAAGTCACTAGAAGGTCTTAGACCCTAATTAAGTAGACCCTAGTTAAAGCGGGCCTATTCTCTAATATAAACAATCTACTAAGCTGGTATAGAGTAACGGACTAGGTCTAAAAAGGGTATTTTCTAAATTAAGTTTTGTTATTGGCGTCGCCGTAGCCTCGCCTACAAGTTACCTATAAGTCGCTAGCACGACCAGGTTGCGTTAGAGTATAGCTTATATAGGATATTGATAAATTACGCTTCACCCTATATATACGCCGCAGTTCTTACTGCAAGCATTAACTTGTTTATTAATCCCTTAGGATATCCTCTACTCCACTTTTATATAGGTTATATCTTAGCAGCAGCGCTTGCTTTTTGCCTGCGCTTTAGCTACAAGACTAGAGTGTCCCACTTACGGTACTTATCTAGCAGTTATTAATAATTTTTAAGTTCTATCTTATATTTCCATTTATTATACTTATTTAGCCATCCTAGCCATTTAATAAGGTACTGTCGTTATCTAGTATAATCCTAGTAGGCGATAATTGCTTCTACTTCCTAGCTACCTTCCTTAAGCTCTTTTACTACTAGGGGTTAAAACCTAGGGTATAACTTATAAGGCTCTAGTAAGGAGATATAAAAGACTAAGTAGAGCTATACCATAGCAGGTAGGAGCTCTAGCTTATATACTTACTGCCCTATACGCTGTAGGATCTAAAACGGTCCTATAAACTTACTGTTAAGTTTCTTATAGGGATGTTTTATATAGATATTTTTAGAAGAGAGCAGGACTTGTTTACTAACGGCGAAATACTTGGCTAGATAGTAACTGTCGGAATAAGGTTCCGTAATACAGTGGACACCATTGCACGTAAGCTAAGCGAGCTCAGGAGATCCATTAAATTCCACCTATAGAAGTAGAAGGAGAAGAAAAGAAGAAGAAATCGATTAAAACTAAAACCCCCCCACCGTGATTCCAACACTGATCAGTGCCGCATAGATTAGTAAGGTATAACGAAGAGAGGCACTGTCTGATTCTCTAGACCTCTTATTAAAGGCTAAGAATTAAGGTATTGCTTGCTAAGCCCAAAGGCCAGTTTGTGAGGTTACTCGCGCTTCTAACCTACGTCTATCACGCCTTTAGAATAATTAGTTTGTGGTCGTTTCTATGCTTCTAGTCTGACTGTTGAATTAAATTAACTGCGGAACCAAAAGATGGCTACCTCTGTGATGAATACTGAAAAATCTACCTCCGCGATAGATACTGAAAAATGGGAGACCGGAATTGACGCGACCGTAACTAATATTAAGGAAGTCAAAGCATTCGTTGATTGGCGTTTATCGATATATAAGGAGAATGGATGGAAGGGATTTGACCTATGGGAGAGCTTTGTTGACAACTTTGAGTTGTTTATAAGGGATATACTTAATGACCTTGGCAAGGATCGATTAAAGAAGATTAGGGATTACCTCTGTGAAAATAGAGTATACGTACGGAAGGAGGCAAGGAAGTCAATTGCAGACGGCCTCTTAGGAACTATTTACGAACCAACTCCCCTAAAATGGCCTGCTGACGACCCTACTGACGACCCTACTGACGACCCTACCGACGGCCCTGCCGACAACCCTACCGACGGCCCTACCGACGACCCTACCCCAGCTCTACCATCACTATCGACTGCCCCCGTTTAAATTATTTAGCTAACCCCAACTATGACCCAAGCTACAGACCAGCTCGCCCTATAAGGAAGCTTTGGAAGAGAGATCACTAACTTAACTAAGCTCTACACGGATGGGGTTAAATACTCTGGCGAATAAGATAACTTTGATTTCAAGTTTAAGATCTTCTAAAACTACTGCCTCCGAGCCGGCGTCCCTAAGCAAGCGTATATCATTACTATTCCAACTATGCTCCGCGGGCTTACTCTTAAGTTTCCTAAGTACCCCTAGTACTCTGCATATCCAAGACCTCCCGAACAGCCACAATAACCACAGCAGCTTTAGCAATTTCAGCAGCTAAAGCCCCCAGAAACGACACGAATACGATTAGGCTATAGGTTACCAAATAGGTAGGGAGAATAGGAGACAAGGAGGGTAGAATAGGGATAGAGACTACGGACTCATTTACTAGTATCCTTTTTGTTCTTTTCTTATTTCCTAGTTGTTGCTAGTGTTGGAATAAGGTTCCGTAATACAGTGGATACTATTGCACGTGAGCTAAGCGAGCTTAGGAGATCCATTAAATTCCACCTGTAGAAGTAGAAGGAGAAGAAAAGAAGAAGAAATCAATTAAAACCAAAACCCCCCCACCATGATTCCAACAGTAACAATTATAGTATTTTGCCTAAAGCCATTAGGCATATATTATTAACGCCGCTATTGCCTTATATATAAGGCGTAGGTGTTATAGATGCGTCTCTACAAGTTTAACATTTGTTAACTTAGGCCCCTCCCTATCTTACTAGGCGTCTTAGACACTATTTAGGACTTTATTTAGGACGTTTAGCAGCTAGCCATAGGTAAGCTTAATAGGGGAACACTTCGTTATAGTATAGACCTTAGAGTTATAGGTAAAGGCTATTTTATTAAGTAGGGAGGCCTAATTAGACTGTTCCTAGTTTGTAAATATATATAGGTATACCTTAAGCTCCTAGTTTTAGCGTTCTGTCTAACTATCTATCTATGGGTAGAATATAGTACTAAGCTTATGCTAAACACGGAGATAGTAGCATATAGTACTTTAGTACTTACTTATAAATATACTACCCCTATTAGAGACAATATTATCTAGGGGCCCTATTTATACAAAAAATCTAAATAAGAGTTCTGCGAGTTGTGTAGCATTAATTATCTTACGCACTAGATAGTAGTATACTAGCTTTATAAAATAGTCTATAAGAATAAGAACAGAGTTATACTCTACGCTATTAGGAGTTTTAAACTTAGGGAGATCTATAACAAAGTTAAGTAAATAATATTACTAGGCTTAAGTAGGGGCCTAAAGAGGCTATAGCTTACTATAGGGTTTATAGCGGCGCAATTTATAGTATTAGTAGGTATTATAATTATCTAAGTATTCGCGGAGATCTTTAGTAAGACCATTCCAAGTATAATTTTATACAATTACCTTACAGGTACAGTTAAACCTATAGTAGCCACCTATAGGATTATTATAATTCCACTTAAGGATCTCCTATTATAGTAGTATACAATTTAATACCTAGACCTTATTATTTTGCCTTAAGAGTCCTTAATTATTAAGGGTGTAATTCTTATTATTAGCAGGAACCTATCCCTAGGTTAACTAATTATATATAAAGTGTATAAAGACGTCCCTTTTTTGTACTCTATAAATAAAATTAACTAGTAACTTAGGGGGGGTGTTCCATAAACGCCGTTTTAGCTAAGGTAGCTACTACTACCTTTTACTATAGTATAAGACTCTACGTAAAGTTGGTGCTAGTAAAGTAATATATAATATATAGGTGACTTACTAGGTTATTATAGGGGACTATTACCTGGGCTAAGGGATTTTCCCTAAGGTTAAACGCCATTAGGCTAGTTAAGGAGGTCTTAAAGAGAATGGCAGGACACCTTAGCCCGCCAGCGCTATATTTACAAAAGTTGCTTATATACTGCATATATGCTACTTACTAGTTTAGTATAGTAGCACTAGGGCCGCCCACAAGGCCTATAACCTACAACTTTTACTATAATATAGGCAGTATAGCATTAAGGACTATCCTTTTACTGCTATCTTTAAAGCCTTTAGCATAATATAGGCGCTAGGATAGTGTGTTAGCGGGATTTACTTTACCTAGCTTATATTAAATCTTAAAATTAAACTTAGCTAGTTCCTTAGCGTACTACGTTAGGAAAAAAATTACCAGCATTTTTACAGCATTTGGCAGCATTTAGCGGCCAAATGCGCATTTCGCGCACTATAACGTGTAGCGTATGGTATCGACTAAGGTGCGGCACAGTGCCGTATTCAATATAGTGCAGCTAATTACACATTTATAGCCACCTAGGCAAGTAATACCCCCACCCCATTAAGCTTTTTTTACACTTAATATGCAATTAATATATAATGCCCTTCTTGCGCATTTTATATATCTTGCTTTTCCTATACAGTTATTACTTATTCCATATACTTAATAGTATTTACTTGCCCGCGAAGCCCTACTGCACGCGTCCACGTCGCCGCGGGTGGAAACATCATTAGGAACCAGTTCCTTACGATGGCCAAGTGCAGAGGCGATGGTAGAGAGCCGCCGCAGCGCGTGCAGCGCGCTGGCGTTGCGGTTCTGTGGTGTTGAGCCCGCGACGCGTACGTATCGCCCTCAACACCATCAGGAGCCTTACTGCCTCCGCTTAGGGCTCCTGCTCTACCACCTAGGGAGGCCTAGCAAGGGAAACTGGGATACGAAAACCGCCCGACGTACGACTACCTGGCTCGCAGCTAGGCCCGAAACTGGCCTTATCCAGCCAGTCGACGTGGACGCGCCCTAGGCGTACGACAGGACACCCTTGGGCTTGCACTAGCTCTGAGATCGCAAAGGAAAGCGGCGAGGGCGTAGGGAACCTCTTTTTATAAGAACTTGTTAAGGTTAACGCGTCGCAGATACCTCGTACGAAACTTGTTAAGGCCCCAAGGCCACCGCGAAGAACTTGTTAAGGCCCTACCTAGAGAACTCGTTAAGGCCCCTCTACGAGAGCCTATCCGGTACACCCAGGAGACTCAGAAGAGGGTCTTAATAGGCGTGGTGCGCGCGACCTGGACGACAGCGACACGACAGCGACGCGACAGCGACGCGACGGTGACGCGACAGCGACCAGACGGCTCAACGAGGTGGAAACACGGGCAAAGCTCTAGGCAGCGGAAACACAGGCCAGCTTCGACGGCCCCATAGCGTTAAAAGGCGACTCATAGGAGGGTCTTAATAGGCGTGGTGCACGCAACCTGACGCGTGTATATGCATAAGGCGACTCACAGGAGGGTCTCAATAGGCGTGGTGCACGCAACCCGATGCATACACAAATGGGGGAGGCTGTAGGGGAAACACAGGCACAGTCGGACGAGGACTCAACAGTTAGAGACACAGGCACAGCTTATAAAAAGGGGGGACACAAGCTTGGTTAGTAGGAGAGGGGGGAGCAGGTTGCCTGGCACGGGACCTGGTCTATGGCCCCCTCCTGCAAGACACGGTCGGCCTGTCATGAGGAGACTCTTACAGGCAACGCGAAACGGGAACTGGCAGTATATAGGGTGTTGCGCCCCTATATTACTACTAGCCTCCTGCGGGGCGTAGTGCGTAGTAGCCACTGCTGGCTCTAGGGACCTCATCCCTTAGCTGGGCTCTGACCCCTAGTGCACCTGGTAGACAGGCAGGATCATGTCCTGGCCGGAGAGACTACTACGTGGCTCGAGAGAACGGATGCGCGTGTCGGTACATCAACAGACGGAACCGTCCGTTCGCTAGGACAGCATGCCGATGAGATGTGCTTAAGGAGCAAACAGGAGTTACCCAGGCGGGAGAGGTTTTTGGCCGGGCCTCAACCGTAGAAGGTGTGTGAGGTGTCCAAGAGATGTGACGAAGCCACTGGAAAACTGGGGTAGAGGCCTGGATAAGCAGGCATGTCGAACTCTACTATATTACTAGCTAATATATAATTACCTGCCACGACGCCGTCGCAGTCCGACACCTTAGGAGTGGAGACATTAGAGTCACCCTAAAGGACCAACAGGCAAAGGAACGGGCCGTAAGGGCAGGGGACAGGCTAGGAGAGCGTATTGGCATAAAAGTGCTTCGTGAAGATCACCCAGTTGAAGTCCTGTCGGTTCCCATAAGCCTTAGGGTAGAAAGGGGACGCCAGGCGGACAATACAGCAACTATACAGGAGATAGTAAAACAAACGGAACGCCTTATACCAGGACTCGTAATTACCCGGATCCAATGGCTTCGACAGGAAAATACAAACCAAGTATACAATGAGAACAATGAGAGGACACAAGGGGCGCCAGAGACTCGCCAGGGAAATAACAGACGAACGCATAGCTCCCTTATCGTCAGCGTACATACACCAGGAATGCAAAAACTCCTTATCCAAAAAGGAATAATTATAAATGGCCTTATATACAACCAGACTTGCTATTAAGCAAGCAAGCCAAGCCGGAAAGCCTTAGCTTGCTGGCTTGAAACTTTTCACACCTAAAGCTGGCTTGCTTGGCTTGATAGGTTAAACAGTCGGCTTGCTTGGCTTGCTTAAAGGCTTGTTTGATTTTATATAGAAATTTTACAGTAATATACAAAATCAAGCCTAAGCCACCGATTTGGCTAAAAAGCTCCTCCGCAGCCCCGATTTGTAGTCATTGTAATATAAGATTATATAGAGATAACGTAATAAGGAAGCTCGCGTGGCCGAGGGCGTCTATCGCGAGGCTTGGCATGGTGGTGAGGAAGGCTGTAGTAGGAAGGCTTTGGTAGGGAGGAAGATCCTACTGGTGACTCCAACGGTTAGCTACTAGTTATACTAATCGCGGCGAACTTACTACCTTATCTACTAGATTTTTTGAAGCCCATTCTTAAATAGCTGCAATTATACTGTAAGGCAGTAATAATATTAGGGTGAAGCTTTAAGCGATATGGCTCTAGTAGATTACCAGCTTTACTAAACGCCCGTTCACAGTTGTCGCTTATAGCTGGTATAGTTAATATATTAAGAGCCATCTGTGTAAGCTTTGGCTGGGTTGTTTGCTCCTGCCACCAGTAGAGTATAGGGTCATTCGCCAGTGGGTAATTATCTAGTAGTGGCGGCAGAGTTTTCCAAGCTTCGTACTTGTCCGACGCGTTAATAGAGCTTTGAGCCACGCGGCTGGTATTAGCACGAATATAATTGTCTCTGGCTGATGACGCGTGCGCGCGTCTTGACGGTAGATAAGCTAATAGAGTATTTAAGGAAGGACTTGGTTACTTTATATATTAAAGCCAAAGCTTCTTAAAGGACGCGTTACCTTTAATTAACCACTCTGGGTGATCTGCCCATGCATTTTAGCAGAAGAGCTTGTACTAAGGATATAGTAGAACAGCTATATAGTAGATAGGTGTGTTATTAAGCTTCTTAAAATACTTCTGCAGCTTTAGCTAGCCGCAATTAAGGTTAATTATATAGTAATCCTTAATTACGTCTTAATCTGGGTAGTTATCTAGAGTCACGTTAACTACGCGATCTTTCTTTTTTTTAAAAAGCTTGAGCAGCCAATTAAGTGTAGGAATGACCTCCTAAATTGCTCTATACAGGCCTGACCTGCCTCTGGCTTTAAGCATCTTTATAGCATCTTAAATTGGTAATAGGATCTTGATGTAGTTATTAATAATACCCCAGTTATAATTGTTTAAGGCGCCAGCTACTATAATAGGTGGTAGTAGAGGGACCTTCTTTTGTCTGGCGCGTAGAGGAGCTGCTTTCTTTTTATATTTATTAATTATATATTATGCGATTGAGTTAATTGGACCGCGGAGGACGACGGCTTATAGGAAGGCGTTATAATAACTATTCTACCTAGTCTTAACTAGCTTTACCACTTCTAGTATTTTAAAATTGGGGCTCGGCAAGGCCTCTTACTTAGCCTTTTAGTAGGATTTAAATAGTTAATAAAGCTACGGTGTATTAATAGAATTAAGGATGTTAATAAGGACGCCAAGGGGGCCTTCTTTTTGCCATTCTTTAAGAAAACGTTCTTCGTCCTATATAGTAGAAGTTAATAAGCAAGTAAGAAAATAATATTAACTTACTAACTCACCGGTACGTTCTCTTGATCGTTCTTATACGCGTCTTTATCTTTTCCGAACATAATTAACTAAGTGATGAGATTAAGTGTATAAGCCGCATACTAAATACGCCAATCGTCCTTTCTAAAATTAAAGACGGTAGCTAGATAATCTAAGCAGGTGTTATTATTTCCAGTATTATTAGTGACAAAATAGCTAAGGCTCTCTTTGGTAACTTTAAAATAAGCTAGAACGTTGCTAATTACCACGGCGTAGTTAATTCCAGTATGGCAACCGAGTTGCTCTGGTAGAGCGATTAAGTAGTTAATAACTCTGCCCTTATAATTAAGATAATAAACGCAGACGCTAGTAAGTGAGTGCTTACCGCTGCGTGTAGTCCAGCCATTAAATAAGAAGTAAAGCTTTAAGTGGGTGTTTGTAAGTTTATCGCACATAGCTAGTTGGTAGGCTTTATAGTCGGCTATTATATGGACGTGAATTGATTAATAGTTCTTCTAAATATAGCTCCTGGTGTTAGGATTCGCGGCAGCTATTATATGGCGGAAAGCAGGTGTTTCAACCTCTCATAGAGGGTAATTGTTTATAGTTATCCATTTAATTACTAATTGCTTAAAGCGCTTTGCGTTAAAACCGCCAATAAACTCATTTGCAAGTCCCTAAGAAATTATATACCTATTATAAAGAAGTTCTAGAACTGTTGCCTTGCGCTTCTTTGTCTTAAATATAATCTTACCATACTTATTATATCCGTGGCCTATTTTATTTTCTATAAGGTGTCTCTTAGAAGTAGATATGGCTATAGTAATATTAAATCGGCTACCTAGTATAAAGTGCTAATAACAATACGCGTACTTCTAATATATTCGCTTACTAACACAATATTGAAGCTAATATCTGTACTTATAGATAAAGCTAGGGTTCCTTTCCAAAGCTTTATATAGCCGCTGGTAGGCTTTAAGTTGGTCCCAGTTAATACTGTTATAATTAGTCTTATTATTGATCTCATCTATAGAGAAATTGTTATCAGGCGCGACGTCTTTAAATAGTGTAATTGTTGGTATAGGCTTGGCTGTCGCGTTTAGATTTGCTTTAGTAAGGTCCTAAGGCATAGCTAATAAAAGGAATAAAAGAGAACAAGTAAATTAGTAACGTTATTAGGGGGGTATAGTAAGGAAGACTTCCTAGAGTATGGACGCGTTAAGAGCTTAGCAGCAAAACAAGTTAATTAGGCTTAGTAGTTACCTAAATAGTCCTATTTACTCTATTTGCATACTTAGAAATTTTTAACTACAACACCAAAAGTCTATCACGAACTTTAGGTCTCTATAAAAATTATATATATATATTTCCTATCAAGCGGGCAAGCAAGCAAGCAAGCAGGCCCTC
>Ga0307507_10005311_pt1 | contig 21322 bp, 7 predicted proteins | sample 7_EM_MG_FD_207223 | JGI IMG/M metagenome (GOLD analysis project Ga0307507, IMG submission 207223) | Populus trichocarpa ectomycorrhiza microbial communities from riparian zone in the Pacific Northwest, United States - 7_EM | ecosystem: Host-associated > Plants > Roots > Unclassified | place... | reverse complement strand
GCTATCTTTAAAGAATTCCTCTTACTTAAGAGGATGCACACCTATACCATTATAAGGGGGAGAGTACTAGAAGGAAGGTTGTTACTCCTAAGCAAGCTAGTTCTAAAGCACAAGTATAATACTAAGGGAGAAGTAATTCGCAAGAAGGCAAGACTGTGTATTTAGGGAGATAAGCAGACCCCCAATATCGATTATTTTGAGATATTTATGTCTGTTGTATAATACAACACCTTTAGGTTCCTAATGGCAAAGGTGGCAGCTAAGGACCTTGAGCTTGACTATATTAACGTTAAAACTGCATTTTTGAACCCGCCGTTGCAAGAATAGATTTATATGCAGATTTCTAACTTATTAAGAGACTTTGAACCTAAGCTTAAGGGCGTAAAAAACGTCTACTTAAAGCTAAATAAGTCACTTTATGGCCTAAAGCAGGCACCGAGAGAATGGTTTTAGATGGTTAAGAAGTTCTTTAAAAGCATAGGTTTAAAAGCAGCTAATACTAACCCTAATCTCTTTATAGGAAATGAAGTATATATCTTGCTATTCGTTAATAATATACTGATTGCAGGAAAGCGCCGATACCTTAATAGCACGAAGACAAGAATCTTAAGAGAATGGAGATGTAAAGACCTAGGTCCTATAGAAGTATTTATAGGCTTCCAAATTAATTAAGACCGTACAAACTGAACCCTCAAGCTATATTAGACGATGTACACCAAGAAGCTACTTAAACGGCTAAAAATGGATAGCTGTAATCTGGCTAAGCTACTAATACTAGCTGGTACTGTTCTAAAAGCGGATATTAAAAGTCCCCTTAAGTACAATAATGCGATAGTGTACCGGTAGATTATTGGCTCTATAATCTACCTCTTAAACTGCACACGTCCTAATACCAGCTACGCTGTCGGTTAGTTAGCTAGGTTTATAGCAGCACTAAAAGAATCGCATTACCGCTTAAGCAAGCAGCTACTAAGATATCTAAACGGCACTCTTAAAGCAGGAATTACCTACTTAAGTCGAGCAGTCTACCTTCCTCTATATAAGCTTACGTTGCCTACCGGTTATAATATCTTTACTAATACTATGTAGGGAACAGAATACGATCGGATATTATTCCAAGGCATAGCAGTTATACGCTATGGGGGAGCAGTGATCTAGATAGCTCAAAGGCAGAAGTTGACGGCATTGAGCTTAATAGAAGCAGAGATTATGGCGGCATTAGAAGGAGCAAGGTTAGTAGTATAGCTTAAGAAGCTAACAAGAGATCTAGAAGAGAGAGATAACAACAACCCTTTTATCCCTACGCTCTACTGTGACAATAAGGGTACGGTTAACCTTTTGTACGACATAAAACACTACCAGAAAGCTAAGCATATTGAGACTCGATACCTCTTTGTATAAAACAATATGGTTTAGCGAGGTTAACTTAAAGTGGTACATATACTAGGCAAAGATTAGCCAGGAGATATGCTTATAAAATAGCTACCAATCAACCAATTTACGAAGCACTGTGCAACGCTAGGAATTGGTAACTAACGGAGATGGTAACGGACGGAGACGGGGTAAGTTACGGAGGTTTTTCGCCTACTATAGGTTTTCCCTCTGTACGTAGGCCAAATGGCACTTGCAAGGTATTTGGGAATAGCTTTATAATTGCCTATTTGGGACAGACAAGGAGAGCGTCGTCAGCATGGGGGAGTGTCAGAAATTAGCGATGAGGTGCTAACTAAGCTCTGGACACATTGTAAGGTCAAGCTCTATATGCAATCTATATAGACATTAACCGTATCTACTGCATTACAAATTAATTAATATTCATTGTCTGCGTCATCTCTATCATTAAATAGACCCTTAAGACACCTCCGCTGTAACCTTATAACCTTGTAATTCTAACAATTATAGATTATATAGATTACATAGATTATATAGATTATATTATATAACCTTAGCTACTATTTCTTATCATATAGTTCCACTAGATCTATCCTAGACTATATCTATATTAACCAACTAGCTTCTTCTAACTCTTCCCCAAGTAGTTATAACATTGTACTTAAGCTGTCCGTAACACTATCTCCCTCCTCTTTATCTTCGTCCTTAAAGATTCCTAATATCTCCAAGTTATCTACTAGAGGTATAATGTCTGTCTAATTAATCTGGTTAATATTCTTACTTATTATACCTAAAGCTTTTTCTTCTTCTTCTACAGCTCGTCAGTCTCGTACTATTGCTACAATATTGTCTCTTAGTGAGATAATGCCGTCTCCTTATTCTTGGTGCGCGAAAGAGGGGTTAGTTTATGTTACGCTAGCGAGTCCTTTAGTTTAACAACTATCCTTTTACTTGGAGTGCACTAAAGCAAACATTTAATTGTCTTGTGATATTCGCTCTGTCTCTAACGCTAAGTACACGCGTTCTATAACTCTTAATAGTCTTTAAGTTCTCTAAGTAACTTATTATAGGGTCTTATATTTAATCTGCCGCTAAGAAGCTTAATAATGAACTATTAGTCGCTCTAGCAGAGCTCCGTCGTTTTTATAACGCAGAATAAGAGGCCGCTGACACTTAACAGTAAGCTCTTAACTCTTGTCTAGCTGCTTCCGCTCAGTTAATCCGTCTTAAGAAGGTTTGTAAGAAGGTTTATTTTAAGGAGTAGAAACTTATTTAATAAGGTCTATCTAAGCTAGGTAATAAGAGAGTAGAACTTTTAAAGAAGGAAATAACTCTAAATAACGTGGTAGTTACTCCTCTTAGGTCCCCTTTAGTTAACTCATCCTTTAGTAATCCTTTTTTAATGCTCCCTAACCTACTTTCTTTTAATACTCCTATACCTTTCCTATAGCGTTTTCTAGGTTGCTTAGTAGTTCCTAGGTAGTCTTACTGTAGCCTATCTACTTTACTTTGTACTATATTTCGTCATCTACGTCCTTATAACTAATAATCTTTAAAACTTGCTACTTATCTTCTTCTTGCCCTCTATACGTGTCTGCCTTATAGACTGGTGGCTTAATATTCCCGTATGTTGGCTCTAGCATTGCGATATACTATATAGGGTAAATTCTTATTTTGGCTAGTAGGTTTAGCTTATATGTAACTAATAAAATCCTTTACGTGATCTTAAAAGGTCCTAGTTTAATATAGTCTAACTTCTTACTTAGTTGTTAACTCTTAAAAATTTTATATAGTAGCTACACTTTATCTCCCTCCTTAAGATCTAGTCCCTTAGATCTCTTAGTATTATAGTACCTTTTTATTTATTCTTGTACTAGCTTAGCTGTTTCTTTAAGGTTTATATAAAGGTTTATTAAAGTCTCCATTCTTTACTTAGCTATACTACTCGTTTTCTTTGCTTAATGTGGCAATAATAATGACCTTAGCTTATACCCGTAATTTGCCTTAAATGGTAACGTTCCCGTTTCTTTTTATAGTGTTGCATTATATATAAACTATGTAAATAGTAGTAACGATACCTAATTGTTCTGTATATAATTAATATAGTGCTTTAGATACTGTTCTAGTGTCTAATTTAACCTTTCTATCTATCCATCCGTCTGTGGATAATACGCTGTTAAGGTTATTGCGCAAACTCCCTATTCCGCTAAAAATACCTTTTAAAATGCTGCTATAAATCTTAAATCTCTGTCTAATATAATTTTGTTTAGTGCTCCATATCTTATAAATACTTCCTTAATATAGATTCTAGCAATATCTTCTACTAATATTTCTTCTATATACGCTATAAAGTACCACTACTTTGTTAGCTTGTCCACTATTACTAAAATCGCATTATAATCTTGTCCTATAATAGGATCTTTTAACTTTAGTAACTTAATAATAAAGTCTTATAATATAACTTCCTATGGTCTTTCTGGTGTTTTAATAGGTTGTAGCCCTCCGTATAGCTTATGCCTTATTAGTTTATTTTTTTAACAATCTAGATATTCTCTTATAACTTATCTTGCTAGTCCCTAGATTTCTTAAATAATATACTCCTTTAATACTAAGCCTATAGCTCCGTTGTGTCCTTAAGTTAGTTCCCTATAGAATAACTTAATAAACTCCTTTGTAATGGACCTTAGAATATAGGTTGTTTCTCTATTTTTATACTATTCTGTGTCCGGATCCTCTTTCTATGCTTCTTGGATCTTCTATGTCTAATTACTCTCTAGTAATTTGTGGACCTAACCTTCTCTAATTACTGTAATTTTTAGGTAATTATACCTAATTAATCCGTCTTAATCCTTTTGCAGTAAAGCCCCTAATGGCTTTTTATTACTTTATAGTTTAGCTTTCCTGCTTAGAGTATCCGCTTGTGTATTGTCTATACCCTTAGTATACTAAATTTTAAAATGGTATTTTATAAGTATTTCCGCCTATTTAACCTATCTTTAATTGAGTTCCTTTATTATTAGGAATCCTATAAGGTTTTTATAGTCCGTCTTAACTATAAATAGTTTCTTTATGCCTTGCAAGAATGCTCTCTATTCCTTTAACGCTGCAACTATACCTAATAACTCCTTGTTATAGATGTCATAGTTTAGTTCTAGTGGTGTTATCTTTTAACTATAATACGCTACTGGATGCTATATGTCCTAATGCTTTTATAGCAAATATACTCCTAGTGCGAAGTCTAATATATCTATCTTAACAACCGTCTCTAACTTTAGTTAGTAGATCTTGAGAATTAGTTCCTAGGTAAACAACTCCTTAAGTTCCTTAAATAACTTCTTTTACTCTATTCCCTATACCCACAGTTCCTCTTTTTTTGTTAGTCTTGTAAATGGCTTAATGCTTTTTAACCACTATGCTATAAACCTCCTATAGTAGTTGCAAAGCCCTAGGAACGATTTTAACTATATAACGTTCTTTAGTTCTTACTAACTTACTATAGCTTTAACTTTCTTTAGGTCCATGCTAATTCTTCCTAGTTTAATAATAAATCCTATAAAATTGGTCTTTCTTGTAAAGAACTCGCATTTCTTAATAGCTACTAGTATCTGTTCTTCTTGTAGTCTCTTTAAGACCTACTTAATATATTCTCCATGTTCTTTCTTACTCTCTAAATAGATGATAATATTATTAAGGTATACCATAATAAACTTATTTAGGTGTTTTTCTAATACGCTATTAATTCGCTTTTAGAACGTTATTAGTGCGTTTATAAGCCTAAATTGCATAACTAATAGCTTATATAGTCCTTCTTTTAACCTAAAGGCTGCCTTCTATTTATCGCCTTCCTTGATCCTAATCTGATGGTATACCTACCTTAAATCTATCTTTATAAAGATCTTTACGTTACCTATTCTGTCTTAGATTTCGCTAATTAGGGGTAAAGGATATTTATCCTTCCTAGTAATGCTGTTTAACTGCCTGTAGTCTATATACATCTTAAGTTTTCTGTTTTTCTTTGGGATAAACAGTACTGGATATCCTGCTAACGACTGTGATGGTCTAATATATCCCTTTTATAAGTTCTCCTGGATAAACTCCTTAAGTGCTACTAACTCTGTTTTAGTGAGCTTATAGACTGGAAAGAACCTTAGACTTATTCCTAGTTCTAACTCTATCTTATAGTCCTATGCTATATACTCTAACAGCTTTTTACTTTTTAGTAACCATACCTTTTTTCCATACTTGTGGTATCTCTTTAGTATATAACTTAAGCCTCGCTTAGTCTCCTTGTATGTTACTTTAACTTAATACTATACTAACTTAGTTTACTATTATACTTTACGTTATTAAGTATTTCTAATATTAACCTAACCTATAACCTAATTAACCTTTAGATTGTATTCCTGTAACTAAGGTATTCCTAGTATCGCCTTATCTTTTCCTAATAGTAAGATATTAAAAGACACTCTAACTAGTCTCCCTTTAATAGTTAACTAAATAGGTCCTATTTTAAGATTAATAATACCTCCTCTATAGGCTATCTGATCTCCTAGAATTGTTATAAGTAAATATAGGTGTTTCTTTTATCTATGTGGTAACCCTATCCTTTCCACTATTACTAGTAATATATGGTTTCTTATTGCTCTACTATCTATTAGTGCTTTAAACTATTAATCTTGCCACTTAACTTATAAGTTTAGGTGTTGTCCTTAAATTTCTTTAAGGGTTTAAGGCTCTATTACTAGTTCCCTCTAGTTCTATAGGCCTCCCCTTTTCCTAACTATTAGCTACTAGATCCTATCTATACTTAGTCTACTTTTAGCCAATACTTAGTTTATTTCTTTTCCTCTATATACTATAGACAAGTGTTCTCTGGGCAGTTCTACCACTATTATCTATCTAGGCATTCTTCCGTAAGGAATCTTCTAGGTTAAAGTATTAGGTCCCCTTAACTCTATACTTCTACTGGGTGCTATTTATATATATACTTAGCGTCTCTAAACCGTTTTTCCTCTGGTGCCTAATATATCCTTACTAGGTATTTCCAGTTCTTGTCTTTTAGTGCTCTATGTATATTGTATATATTATCTATATAAGCTATTCACAATAGTGTATAATACGCTAGGTAACTTGGGTTAACTCTTAGCTTATCTTTATCTTTAAGTTTAAATCTATACCTAGTTAACTTAACTACTAGTACTTCCGCTATAGGTACTAAGATTTATTATTCTCCTCTCTAGTCCCTAGATTCTTCTTCTAGGTTCCTTAACATTATAATTAACGCTCCTTTAATATAACTTATACGTTTTTCCATAATAGGTTAGTCTTGGACAACTTTTTTATCTAGCTATATATAAAAGTCTTCCTATTTGTTATTATATCGCTGCCTATGCCACTTTCTATATAGCTAGTTTAGTGTATATAGTCTGTCTATAAGAAAGTACCTTATTATCGCTACATTGTAATATCCTTTGGTATATCTTTCTTTAAACCTAACTAGAATATCTAGATCTTCTTCTTATTCTAGTTTATCCAACCATTTTACTTTAGGTGTCCCTGCACTAGGCCTATTAGTAACTCTTTATATAAGTGCTCTGTCCCTTATATAACCTAGCATAGCTAACCTCTTATCTAGCTTTTGCTCTTACTATGCAATAATTCTTTACCTAAACTTATCTATAGTTTTCTGTTTTCTGTATCTTATAGCTAGATTCTTAAAGTTATCTTACTTTTTAATCTTAGTATTAACTTTTTAATCTTTAGGCTGAACACCATGTTTACCTAGAATTGCTATAGTCCTTATTTGTTTCTCAAAATCTTAGCTTTCTAATAACGTTCTTATTTATTCCCTAAACTTATAGTTCTTAAACTTGCGTCCTATACTTATTCGTTTGTTACTAAACTAAGTTACTACTCTTTCCTATTAGTTTTTGTTTGTTATAGGTTCTTAAGCTATTTTTATTATATCTAGCAAGTCTAGAGCTTTCCTTATCTCTTCTTAAGAATCTTAGACCTATAGCCTTTTACCTTTTATAAGTGGTAAGCTAGCACTAGCAGTTATTTACTTGCTTAATTATCTCTAGATATTACTCCTTCCGTCTTATAAATTAATAGATGCCGTATTTAATAGTGTTATAACGCCTATTAATAATCCGCGTTTTATAGTAGTTTTAGTTTCTACTTCTGTTACATTACTAAGGTATAAGTGCTTTTAGTTAGCCTCCTTTTTTTCCTTATTGCTATTAATTAATAAGTACTCTAACTCCATTATTATTATTGCTAATCTTTATCTATATATTGCTTTAATATTTTAATCTAGCTTATAGAGTTAATCCTATTCTTTATTTAACTCTCTGGTTCCTTTAAGTCCTTTTAACTCTAGCTCTTATAGCTAATAGCTTGCGCCATACTTAGCGTCTTTATAAATTCGGCATGTGTTATTATAATAAAATGTAAAGTGTTTAATTAAACACTCCTTAGTCCCGCGCAATATCCCTATATCTATATTATTATACTCTAACAACCTAGTGCCCTTTACCACGTGGTTACTCTAACCACCTCTATAATCTCTAGCAAAATAACCTTATTTTCCATAATTTATATAAGCTCTATTTTTAAACCATTTTTCTTATTATAGAGTCTGCCTAAATATCTTCTGCTACTAAGATCTCTAGTTTAGCCTCTGCTCCCTAGTCCTATAATTACTTAATTCTTAACCTTTAGGTTTCTATAGTTTCTTTATCTATCTCTTAAATTCTTTAGTACTGCTTAAGTCTATTAGCTCTACGCCATTCTATAGTTTCTGGCTCTATGTTTACTAATACGTGCTCTACGCCTTATATAACTATAGAACTCTGTCTTACCCTTTCTTAGCTTATTCCCTTTAATAGATCCTATTATTATTTTTTATTAACTAATTTATTAAGTCTTATAGACTTTCTATATCTTCTATTAAGATAATTATGTCCTAGACTTTAGCCTTAAGTCCTTATTTATACTATGCTATAAGCGCCTTATTATTCTATTTAACCTATGTTATAAGTATCTAAAACTGTATTGTGTACTTAATTGCTAAAGAATATTATACTAAGTTTTAAAGCTTTCGTTCCGCTATAGTTAATACTTCTAGGTCTTTAAATATCTGTATTAGTCTTTCTATAAACCCGTTCTAACTAGTAAATATAAATTATACGTCTTAGTTAGTAGTTGTTATACCACTAACTTGTATTTCTATAAGGTAAGGTTTAAACTATTCTAGTGCTCTTCCTATTAAGAACAATCCTGCGTATACTACTTAATCTATAGGTATTACTAACTTTGCTCCTTCCTATATAACCTTAAAGTGCATTTACATAAGGAATCCTTTAAGTTTTAACCTTTTTTCTAAGAATTATTTAATTAACGGTAACTTAACCTTTACTGCTCTAATTCTATTAATGCGTTTCTTAAGTATCCTATTATTATCTAATAAGCGATTAACCATTTCCTATAACTAACCTCTTGTGACCACTTGTAAGTCTATATCTGCTATACTAGTGTCTCCTAATCCTAAGGTAATTATTGCCGTTAATGGCATCGCGACTAGTGCTTTGGGTGGCATATTATTTAACTTTATTAATACCGTAACTAAGTAGTAAATATATAACGGAACCTTGTAGTAAGAACTACGGTGGGTCCTATTATTGGGCTAGGTGTATAGGTAAACAAGAAGTTAACAACATAATAATAACTAGTGGAGTAGTTGCCCAATAGATTAACTCTAATTGTATTCTAAGATTTACTACAAAGAGAGAACTATCTACGGTAGGGACTGAGGTCCTTTAAATACACAACCATACTCCTAAGAAATCCCTTCGCTCCGTAAGGTACGTGTGCTCTATCTACTCTGTTACGGATTATATAGATTACACAGATCACACAGATTACATCACATGACCTTGGCTACTATTCCTCGTCACATAGTTCCACCGGATCCATCCTAAACCGTGCCTATATTAACCAACTAGCTTCTTCCGACTCTTCCCTAAGTAGTCGTAACATTGTACTTAAGCTGTCCGTAACAATAATGCGTTTATAAGTGGAGGTGTAACTAGGTAACTCTTTTAGATAAATTAAAGGAGGCTGGAAAACTAATAGAAAAGATAGATAGGGGAATAATGGGAAATAAAGGGGATAAATTAATATAAGGAGTTCAGTTCCACTCTCTGTCCTTAGATTTATCTACTATTTAATCTTCCTTAAACTCCTCGACGGCTTTACCTAAATAACTACATTACTCGGAACCGAAGTTTCTCTTTAAAAGTATCTCTTAGTGCTAGTTTTGCTTAAGTCTAGGGTTCTCTGAAAAGCCTGTAATATCGCTATATAGGTGCAGCCACGTAAGGGATAAGCACTATAGCAATATAGAGCATAGTTAGGCTCCTTTAGGTTTTATACCTCCACTAATAATAGAGGATAGTAAATTATTTCCTGAAAGACATTTTGTTAATACTAATAATGGCGAAGTTGTGTAATTCTAAAGTATCTTAAATATGCTAAAGCATTATATAATTACTCTTTGTACTAGATCCTATTAATTTAGGAAATATATTTTTATCTACTGAGCTTTATATAGTAGTGTGTTTGCGAGGTTAGCTTTATTAATCTACTTGCTTAGTTAGCGAATTGTTAGTAGGGAATATAGTATCTCTAAGACTTATAAAGTAATTAACTGAGAATTTAGTTAGTGCCCCTTATCTAAAAAGTATACTTTGACCAGCCGATAACAAGAAGGTCGATGGCTGGGAAACCGCTCTTAGAGGCGTAGGAATAGTGTAATTGGCGGGCTGGTACGCAGGAATATAATACTATTTAACTTTACTTAATATGGCTTAGAGGAGTGCAGAGCCTTAACCTAAGCTATAGGAATATATCCTCTAACCAAGCCTCTATTATATAACCTAACTACTTCTAGGCGCTGCGGCCGTATACCCCGCCACTTACCCTTCTTGGAACTTTAGAAGTTATACGAGTTCTTAGTTAAGCGACTAACGTTTAAGGCTCTAACTAATTAGCCAAATCCGTCGCAGATTAGATAAAGCTAATGACGACTTTTTAATGTATATATAAAGGCTTTAGAGCTATGTTTAATAAAGCAGAGTTCTCGTTCTTGATTGTCCTGTTTAACACTAAATCACTTCCTTAAATATTGCTTGAGACGTAGTTAAAGCTAGAACTAGGAAAGAAAACCAACGAGATATAATATTTAAAAGTGTTCTGTTCGGCTTAGCGCAGCTTATAGATAGCGAGAAATATAGCGACTTAAAACTTATATGCTAGGGGCTGGAGTTTAAAGTCTATAAAGCGACTATATGCACCTAATTCCTATACTTGCAGCTGCCTATAATGGAGGCTTTTAGGTAAAAGCTAACTAAACGTCTTATGGAATTGACTCTAACTAACTAACTAACGGGTAGGAGGCAGTGATTAACATTATAAATATCAACGAATTCGATTCTGGCACCGTTAAGAGAATGATCTAACTTATATATAAGAGGGACTATGATAATGGTGATGGCGATAATAAAGATATAACAATATGGCTAACAATGGCCAATATTATACTTCACCATGTCTGTGTTAATGTAATTGCTGATTACTATAATATACTATAGCTAAAAGAGCTTGTAAATATAAAAATCTAATATATTTTAGGAACTAGCTAGTCTGTAAATGGGTTCCCTAATGTTATTAAGGATGTCTTCAGCCTAACAGGCGACTTAGTATTATATAATATAGTTACCTTAATAGCGGCTGAGCATATTAAAGAGCTTGTTAAACTTAAGGACTTCGCAAAGCTGGACGTTATAAGTGATTTCGCTATCGGCATTATATGGATAGCGATTACCGCATCTAAGGACATAGAGGACAATTTTATATAGAAACTTTAAGCTGTCTAGTCTTAGCTATAATAAACAGAATCACTACTTTAATTCGCTGAGGCGAGGTACGCCGCGGCTGAGCGTAAAAGCAAAAACATTAATGACTGTCTTAATACCCTCTACTCTACTAGGACCTGTTATAATATTGGTTACAGCGCCGAGTTTATATATTATATTAAGGATAGCAGTTATCTATCTAACCCTAATCGCCCTTATATACTTTGTTGCAAAAAGTGCCTGTGTTATGCATAAGTAAAGATACATAGCTTAGGAGATTAGCTTAGGTAGGAAGTTATTATATAATACTTCTCTTCTTTTCTCTATTTGGGTTGATTTAAGAAATTCGAATGTATATCTCGTCTATAGTCGGTCCGTTAGATATTGTATAGCAACTGTATAATCCATCCCCTATTAGCCACCCATTATCTATTACCTTACCCCTTACCCCTTACCCCTTACCCCTTACCCCTTACCCCTTACCCCTTACCCCTTACCCCTTACCCCTTACCCCTTACCCCCTTTCTTACCTTACCCTTTACCTTACCCTTTACCTCACCACCCTTTACCTTACTCTTACCTTACTTATTACCCCTTGCCCCCTAGATAAATTACAAAATCCTAGTTATTGCATCTATTCTATTAAATACTAGAATAGGATTAGATAATAATAGACTAAAATAAAATAAAAAGTGATAAAGAATAATAAGATAAGCGCGTAATGACTACGAAAAGGTCCTATATGTACTAAGTGTATAGTTTTAAAGATGCATTTTATGCTTAAGGGTTACTTCGCAAATGTTGCACTTAATCTTACCCTACTATGGGAGTTTAGAGAGATGCGTTTGTTGGAAATGCTTTATAAGAGCAGCTAGAGTATAGAACTTGTATATACGCTTACTAATTGCGAGATTTTTATTCCTAAGGCAGATAAAGCATATCTTTGGTCTTTTCTCCTTATATAAGGATAACTTTGCCCTCTCTAGCGCTTTAGCAGCTTCTAAAATCTTAGCATCTTCTTTAATCTTGACTTTGCTAAGGGCGATATCTATCCTGGACTGTCTTTGGTAATAATTCCGCCAATATGCTCTGCCTTCCTTAATATTGCAGTAATCTATAACCGCATTAATGGCATTATTGCGTCTGCGTATCTTATCTTCTAGTAACACGCCAGGAAGCGTTATAATTGCTTAGATAAGGCGTTTGTGTTTAACTGATCTATTATCGCTAGATTCTAAGGTTGCTTTAATACCCTTACTAAATTTATCCCTAGAAAGTTGCCGCTTAATATTTTCCAATAGCGCATTTCTCTAACGTTGCCTTTTATTTGTGATTTCTTGGCTAAGTTTTTAGTATTCTATGCTTCCTGCGGTTTTGCGCTTAAGGCTAAGCTTCAGCTTATTTTAAATTTTAATTAAGGTATAAATGCGCGGGTTCTCGTTTACTAATAAGGATTGTTCTATTGTTAGGTACTATGGCTGCCATGGGTTAATTAATTGGCTTATTTGGTATACTGCTTTTATTAACTTTTCTTAAGGCTCTAAGCCTTAAATAATTGCCTATGTATCTACTCCAACACGCCGCGGAAGGTAGTGCTTTAGGAATGTTTAAGCGTCGGCGTGCTGTATTATTAGGTTCTGGAGGGCGTCACTTATGTTACCTAGGTAGTATAGGCGTTAGAAAGGTTTTAGTAGAACTAGCTCTACATAATAGAACTTACTATTTTTGTTAAATGCCTTGCCTGCGCCGTAACGGAGACTATATGGGCGCGCAACCTGCCGAAATCCCATAATTGCGCCAAGGTCCTTAATCTAGGGCAAAAGAGTTAAGTATAGTAAAGGCTGGTCGAGTAAGACCTTGTGGCCGTAGGGGGTTTTAATCGATTGCTAAAATATAGGGATATTATCTAGGTTTGAACAGAGTGGCAGCGGTAACTTGTTATGCCTAGGCTTGATATATAGCTTGCTAAGCTGCTCTGCGGACGTTAGATTAGGGGGTATAAAAGCTTAGTTAGTAAAGAGAAGGCCTAGGAGAAAGACGTAAGGGCTAAGAATAAGTAAAGGGTTAAAGATAATCTTAGGAATTGGGAAAGTATTACTAGTTCTCTATAAGTATAAGGTAAGAGGAATAGGGTAGAAAGAGAATATACGCTTCTTTTATGTCAAGATATTCCTTAGTGAATTTGAATATAAACTTAAGCATGATCTTGTGAGGCCCGCCTTTTAGGTCACAAATAAGTGTAACCATTATATATTAGTAGCATAGATTAAGAAGAGCTTTAGGTTAGCTTGCAGTGCAAAAGCCTAGCTATAGTAAGAAATAGACTTGCATCTAATGTTGTCCAACTGTATATCTCTTCCTTGTTGTGACTAAGTTAGTCTTAAGAACTAGGGCGAGATCCTCCGCGTCTATAATAGTCTTTTCTTGCTTTTTTTTGCTTAAGCTATGTTTCTTTGCCAGTTTCCAAAGTACCTAAGAAAGATATCTTAGCTCTGCTTTACCTTACTAGGTTAAAGGGTTAACTGGAAATATAATTACCTTATGCATCTGGCAGTTTAGTTTGCTAAGAATTTTCCTACTAGTTGCTTTCTTATATATAAGGTGATAGTACTTCTAGTATAAGCTAAGCGAGCTAGAAGCCTTTGCCCTATACTATTTTCTACCCCCTTTTCCTTGTTTCTAATTTAGAAACTAGTTAAAGAAGCTATAAAGGAGCCGAAGCGAGAGGACTCGGTATGTTTTCTTAGGGTCTTTCCCTATATAGGTGCAGTATCTAGAAATTGTTAGCTCTCTACCAAGTTAGGCCTAAGAGGAAGCCGCTAAATAGGTTATTACTTACTAATACTAGTGCTCTTTAATGCGGTTAAGGAGATTTGTACTACCATTGGCATAGTCCTATATTATAAAATTGGATTCCTTAAACTCTTCTAACTGTTTAAGGTAGTATTCTAGTGGATGGTCTTAATCCTTATAAAGCCATGCTTAGGCAGGCGCTTTATAAGCATCGTTAGATCTAGCAATGCTATTAGCGTCACAGTTAATGCCACTGTTGGCATTGCAGTTGGCGTTACTATTGGCATTACTGTTAGTATTACTGCCGAAGACGGTTGGTTCTGTCCTGTAGCTGTTACCATCGCTATCTGTGCCCATGTACTTATTATTGGTAACGCTGGACGACAAGCTGCGATCTAATAATTGAGTGCGCGGCATTCTAGGGAGCTAGAAGAGAACTTAGGGCAATAACGGCGGGAAGGATATAAAGAGTAATATAGGGCTAAGGAGATGGGAGGGTAGAGAATAAGAGAAATAGGGCCTGGATTAAACAAATTAGAGGTGGGAGCTATAGAGTATATATAGCTTCAGCGCCAGGCACATAGAAGGATCATGGTCTGCCTATTAAAAAGCGAGGGGTATAGGGCGGCAGGGAGTTTTGGCAACACGACCTCCAAAAACGGCGATAGAACCCTCTAAAACCGGCAGTTAGATCTCCATTTTCTTTTTTAATAGAGTATAGAAGAGAGTTTTTAAAGGGAAAAAGAATTTGGCTTAAAGATAGGGAAGGAAGGAGAAGGAGTGTAATTCCAATTATATTTGCGCTATACTATGCTCTTAGTTTAGAGGGATTCTCTAGTTTAAATATATAAATATATTCCTTATATTTCTGAATTAGGATTTAGTTTTACGGATCATGGATTACAAAACTTATATATATATAATGGCTTGGTCTCTAAAACCATGAAATCGGAACTGGATTTCCAAATCCTAGTTTTAAATTGCTATTTAGGCTTTAATAAAATAAATCTTTTTGGTAATAATAGTATAGTATATATATAATTGACTGAGCGCACATAATACTATTAGCCTTAGAGTTATTACCATTATATCTTATCCTTAACCACTTTATTAAAATTACTTAGAGAAAGATTACGTTACATTTACAGTGCCAAATAGACGTATTATTAGGAAGATTGTAAAATCTACTACTTAAGACGAAAATCTTTAAGTTATGGCCGCTGGGAAAGCACTATAGAAAAAAGTAAAAGAACTAGTTTCTTTTTTCTCTTAGTATAAGGTAGACTCTTTACTAGTAGAGGAAAGAAACAAGATCTAAGTAAGCCTCTTATTAACCGCTAAATGGCACTAAAAGAACTAGTCCTTTTAGCAGTTCCAATTAGGATAATATATGGCCTTAAATTCCAGCTAATACCTCTATCTGCCTCCCCCACTACTATATCCTCCGCTGCCTCTAATAACCATTATATAAGAACTAAAACCTTTGCCAGTTTCTCTAAGCCTACTATATAGGCCACGAAAACTAATAAATTCATCCTAATCTACTAAGGATAATTATAGGAGGCAGGTGCTATCCCTAAATAACAATATATGGCCTTTTAACTCTTCTCTGCCAAAACCGCAACTAAGGCAAATCTTATTTAAATCCAATAATGGAAACATTTCTAAGGAAGGAGAATCTTAGCCTATCTCTAGTTTGATGTTTTTATTAAACTAAATGTAAAACTTTATAAGGAGAGCTTAGGGGAAATGGGCGGAATAGGTGGAATAGGTGGAATGGAATAATTATATAAAATTTAAGCCTTTAACTAGATTTTAATATCTAAATGCAAGGTGTACTAACTGTTTATATAGTACTTAAAAGCGGTTCTCTTAAATATCTCTATAAGGCTCTTAAAGTGGCATAGTACTAAGCTCCCTATTTAAGCAAAAGATAGGAAATAGCTAGGTGCTATTTAATAAGCGGACTTAAAGGAATAGGGCCCAGAAGGTATTATAAGACATCTCCCGGTTTCTATTATGGCAAGGTCTTTTAACTTTAGGCATAATTAAAAAGGGGTATATCTAAAGGTTAAGACCTTAAAAGTAAGAACTGGAATACGAACTATGGTTTAGGAAATAAGAAAAAGGAACCAGGATTCTAGAAACGGAAAAGTGGTTTTCTATAAGCGAGCGCATTGATCTTTTTAAATCTTATAGCATTCTCTTTTAAGACTTTAAAAAGTAGATAGTTTATTTAGTACTCTGTATGTTTGGATTATCTATAAACTATCTCTATATTTATTATCCTCTACCTAAAAACGCCAAATAGCTATAAAAGTCTATAAATTATAAAACTAACACTATAAGAATACCTCCTAAACAGTGACTTAATCTAAGTAATAGATCTCTAGCGCTATTAGAAATTTTAGGCGAAATTGATGATAAGCTTTAAGAACTACTAGTTAATATAACCTTGCCTACACTTAGAAGAACTATAGGGTTAGTAACTATAGGAGATAATAGAACTTTGGAGCTTTTAAAAGGGAAAAGATAGGCATTAATAGTAGGAAGTATAACTGGGGCTGCTTTAATAGTAGAGTTTTAAGCATTTTCTATAAACTAGTCTGCCTTGTCTCTAGGGTTTACGCTAAAAACAATACTAGTATAGCAATGAGACTTGCGGAACGTTTATGCGCAGTAGAACTATTAAGGTTTTTTAATGTCTACCTTAAAATCTATAACAAACTTACCGCTTACGTTTATGGGATTAAATTAATTAAATCCTATATTAAAGGAGCCGTTCTTCTACTAAGGGTTTTTAAGTTAACTTTATATTAACGTGTAATTAAGACTAAGGAAATTAAATCAAAATACTATTCCGACTAATATACTAATAAAGTTAGGATTAAAGGCAAGCTGTCTAGCAGCTCTAACTAAAATCTATACTACTTAATATAATGTAGTTAGTGTATAGGTTAGGAACAGGCTATCTAACTAATAAGCATATTAGGATAATATTAAATCATTCTATACTGTAGTGTAATGGAAGTAAATGGTGCTTATAGAAGCAGTAGCGGCTAGAGAGGACATAATAGTCTAAAGAAAGAATATGGTTTTAGATAGGGACGTAAGATAATAGAAGGTGCGACTATTTAAGCCTATATAAAAGGTGAGAAGGGTAATAGAAAAAGGTATTCTAGATTTAGATTTTGTAGTAAATTCGATAAACACGAAAACGGATTTTATAGGCGAGAAAATGGATTTTATAGGCGAGAAAACGGATTTTATAAACGGGAAATCGAAAACTAGAATTTATGCCTATATTCCCCCTAGGGGGATAAACGTTTATTAGCTTAAGAGTAAAGGTATCTATTTTCTAAAGTACGTCATTTTATAAGAATTATTTAAGAACCTTTGCCTGGCAACTTAGCTTATAATTTATTCTTTAAGCAATCTATTAAGCAGGTACTTAACTTACTAAGTTAACTTTTATTTCCCTAATTACACTTTAAAGTCTATTTTAATTTCCGTTTCTTTAGTTCTACTTTAAATTTTACTCTAACCTCCATTTTTAGTTCCGTATTTTGCCTACAAGAACGGCACTTTTTATATTACCCTATAATAGTATCTTATAATTGGTTAAGATGGCCACTTTTACTAACAAATTGGTGGTTAAGTATAAGAAATATTTAAAAACTATTAATAACCTAGATCTCCTTAATCTAGAAGAGGAAGTAGGTACTATAGCATAGTAAGTAATAGTGGCTAAGAAGGCCGAGCTATAGGGTGCTAATCTTGAGAATTTCCCCTAGAGCGCTCGGTTTGACAAATATTTCGCTACGGCTAGAAGTTAGCTAGATAATTAGGTGAAATTGGAGGAGACTAGACGGAAGGGATCTAGGGGGGAGGAGGAGAAGGAGGAGGAGGAGGGGAAGAAGGAGAAGGGGGAGGAGGGATTAGAGGAGGAGGAGGAGAAGGAAGCAAAATAGGTTAAGGCTAAGGAGAAAGAAAAGGCCAAGGCTAAGGGGAAAGAACAGGCTAAAGCTAAGGGGAAAGAATAGGCTAAGGATAAGGGGAAAGAATAGGCTAAGGCCAAGGGGAAAGAACAGGCTAAGGCTAAGGGGAAAGAATAGGGTTAAGCTAAGAGGAAAGAAAAGGGCGAGGCTAAGAGGAAAGAAAAGGGTAAGGCTAAGGTTAAAGAGGAGCCCAGTAAAGATGCTAAAGGGATAAATAGTATTCTCTATAATAGTATAGAAAATGGTGGGAAGAACAAGCCTATTAACCTTATAGGTAAAGATAACTTAAAGGAGGACCCTAAGTATGGTTAATTATTATATTATAGGCCTAGTCTAAAGAAGGTAAAGGGTATACCTATAATGACTATTAGGTGGATTAGCGGGAGGGGCGTTAAGTATATTAATAAGTATGGACTAAAAAGTTATCTAAAGTATTAAATCAAGTTATCTATGGCGGATTCTTAGTATAAAGAGAATCTGCTAAAGAACTAAAAAGTTAGTAACCCTTTTAATCAATATAGAGACTAATAACTAAAAAATAGCAAATATAAATATATGAGGCGTTATATTAACAATGTTTTTAAAGTCGCTTAGTTTATAGAGGGCGCAATTAATATAGATACTAAGTTAAATCTGCTTAATATAGACATAAAAGGAGATAAGAGGTACGGTCCTTGCTATATCTTAATTAATTAGAATATTAATAGTAAGTTAGAGAAAAAGTGAGAGACTAGAGTAACTCTATAATTAAAATAGGGAGCGCAGATTGCCAACTAGGCGTTTTACAATTCTGCTACCCTCTAGTAGTTAAGAATGATATAACTTTTAAAAGGTTTAAAAATGCTTCTTATAGCTCCATTGCTACTTTATAGAATTCTAATAAGTAAGCCTTTTGGTATTATTTGCCTACTTAGTATATATAATAAAATAGGTTTCGCTTATTGGTTATATTGTATTTATAAGGTCCATTAGCTAGATCCCATTAGTTATCTATAGAAGATTATACTTCTCTGCTATCTTTATTATATACTCCTATTAGTTAAGCTACTAGGTAACCTTTGTCTACTTAAGTCCCTTAAGTAATTCTATATACTATAGCTGTACCTTCCTCATTATAAAGTTCTTTAAGGGCTTAATGTCTTCCTTTAACCAACTTAGCCATTCCTTAACTATAAGAGAAGGGTTAAGCAGTAGCTTTTTCTAAATTAATACTATAGATATAATCTGGGTGCGTATCTGTTATAGATGCTCTTCCTATTTTAAGAAGTACTTTATATCCTAGTTATAGTATTGTCTACTGTTCTTATACGCTTTCTGTTAATTTGTTAAGAGCTATATATATAAGTTTATATTCTTATTAAAATCTATAACTTCTAGATAGGCTAGTTCTTATAGTAGAGCTTATTAAGGTGCTATATTATCTAGGTTAATATAAGCCTAAATTCGCTAATCCGCGAGGGCTTAAAGTTGCTATAGCCATTACTCCTAGTCTTCTAGCTTATTAAGGATGATTATAGTTAATAAACTTATTAGTGGAGTTATTTAACTAATAGGCAAAGGAGGAATTAAGATGGTATTTTATTATTAGGATTGTTCTTATTATTAGGATTGCCCTTATTAGGGTCGTCCTATAATAATTAAGGTAGAATCTTGTAGAATCTTGTGGAATTTCGTGTCAGAATTGTGTCAAAATCGTCCTATAACGATTGAGGTAGGATTTCTATTAGAGTCTGCGTCCTTAACGATGAGGACAATAAGGTGTTAGAGTCTGACGATGAGGTAGAATTTCTTTAAATGACTAAGTAATAGCTGAATAGCTTCTTAAGTCGGCGGACTAGGCTTATAACTATCACGAAGTGCATATAGAGCAGTTTATTAATAAAATGGGTTAATTAATTTAATGCTTCTAATAAGCCCCTAAGGGCTTTAAGCTATAAAGAGACTTTATAGAACACGGGCTCTATATATATAACTTATACACGTGACCCACGCCTTTAGAGAATATAGATTATCTAACATAGTTAGTAAGAAAGAAAGAAAAGAATGTATTTCCTATAACTGGTAGGGTTGTAATAATCAAGGAGGAAAGCCAAAGGCTCTATAAATACAGGAAAATGCCAAGACAGTAGGCGACGTCTAATCTATACCACCGTAGTATAAGTCCTAATAGATAGCGGAGCTACTAATATAGGCTTTATTAATACAAACTACGTAAAAACTTAATACTTAAATTTCAAGAAACTTAATAAGCCCTAAGGCCTATAAGGCTTTAACGGTAAACCCTTAATATATAGCAAACTAACGCACTATGCTCTTGTAAAAATGCGGATGGGTAAATACCTTAAATATATTTCCCTATTTATAATACCCTTAAAGTAATATAAAGTTATACTTAAATATAGATATCTAAAGCGACACGACCCCTTAATTAGTTGGGTTAAAGAAATACTAAAGTTTTATATAAGTTACTGCCGAAGTTATTACTTAAAAAACCATTTGCCTATAAACATGTATATAACTATTTAAATTTAATATAATATAAATTGCCCTTACTACAAACCTTAAGCCAATATAATAAATCTATAACTGCCAATTATGGTAAAGAATGTAAAGATGTTTTGTTAAAACCTCTTAAAATTTATATAATATAGGCCGTACCTTTTATCTCGCTAGCAAAAAGATAAGATTATAAAATCTTTACTATAACTATAAAAGATATTAAAAACGCATTAGAACTAAAATAATATACTAATTCTTAACCTCTTATACCTAAAGACTACTATAATCTAATTAATAAGTTTAAAAAATGATTTATAGACCAACTAGCCCCGCACTAAAATAAGTATAATTTTAAGATAGAACTTAAGCCTGGTATAACACTAAAGTTTAGTCCGCTATATAGTATATTATAAGAAGAACTGCTTATAATATAATAATACCTTAACGAGCATCTAGAAAAAGGATTTATCTACCCTAATTAGTCTCTATTCGCCTTATCTGTACTATTTATTAAAAATCTAAAAGGAGGCTTAAGATTCTATATTAATTATTAAGCTTTAAACGTAATTATAATTAGAAACCAATATCTAATTCCTCTAATTTAAGAGACGCTTAACTATTTAGTAAAGGTATAGTACTTTATAAAGCTTAATATAGTTACTACCTTTAATAAAATCCGTATATATAAAGGAGATAAGAAGTATATAGCTTTTTATATATAAT